>Ga0209830_10001060_pt1 | contig 25483 bp, 33 predicted proteins | sample ArcticOcean_MG_C_12_FD_187439 | JGI IMG/M metagenome (GOLD analysis project Ga0209830, IMG submission 187439) | Marine microbial communities from western Arctic Ocean - ArcticOcean_MG_CB8_130 (SPAdes) (version 2) | ecosystem: Environmental > Aquatic > Marine > Oceanic | place: Arctic Ocean...
AGGGAGGGGTGGGTCAGATCGCTATATGCGTTGATGCGGAGACCAGTTGCCCCCAATTCTTTATTTGCGTTTACGGAAATTTTAGGGAAAACAAATGAGCCAAAAGAAACGAAGTGATAAAAATAGCATCACCGCAGCCCTTGGTGGGTTCAAAGGAGCGATGCAGGAAGTTCCAATTCCAGAAGGCATCGAATTGCGTAGTGACAAGGAGCTTGTTATATGGCAACAGTTCACGCGCGCACGCGCACGCGAAGATTGGCGTGATCTTGATTTGATTTTGCTGTCAAAGGTTGTTCGCATGGAAGCAGACATCCGCAGCCATCAAGAGACGCTGGATCGGTCTGGGGTCTTGATCCAAAACAAACGCGGCACGCTGGTTGCTAATCCCCTGATCACCATCATCGATACCCTTGAGCGCCGCCAGCTTGCTGTGATCCGTTCAATGTCTTTGAACCAAATGGCGTCTGATCCAAGGACGATAAACTCCACAGCGAGAACGCAGATTGACGCCAAGGCAAAAATGTCTAGTTTTGAGTCAGATGATCTGATCGCAATGCCGAGGGCAAATTAATGGAAAATGAATTTTATGAACACCGGGCCGCGCTTGTTGCCGACCTGATACCTTACGCGATGAACAGCCGGGACCATAGCGACGATCAGATTGCGCAGCTTGCGGCCAGCATCCGTGAGTTTGGTTTTACCAACCCCATCATCATCGATGAGAAAAACAACCTGATCGCTGGTCATGGCCGATTGCTGGCAGCGCGTAAGTTGAAAATGGATCGCGTCCCGGCGGTGGTCGTTACTGGCTTTGATGATCGCAAGCGCCGCGCGTTGGTTATTGCCGACAACAAGCTGGCGCTCAATGCGACTTGGAATATTGAGGCGCTGATGACGGAGGTCAAAGACCTTGGCGAAGAGTTTGGCGAGTTGATGGGCTTCAGTGAAGATGAGCTGATTGAAATGCTGAAGGGCGAAGACACCGAAGGGTTGACAGACGAGGATGCCGTGCCGGAAGCGCCTGAGGTTCCGATCACTGTTGAGGGTGACGTTTGGTTGCTTGGCAATCACAGGCTTATGTGTGGAAGCAGCACAGAATCATCCGCCGTTGAAAAATTGATGAACGGACAATCTCCAAACACAATGCTCACAGACCCACCATACGGGGTTAAGTATGAGGCTGATTGGAGAGCAAAAGCAAAGGGGAGGGTAAAAACTGATCGAGAGGAAAATTCAAACCTGAAGAATGATGATCAGGCTGATTGGTACGATGCATATGTTTTGTTCGGCGGTAGCGTTGCATATGTTTGGCATGCAAGCGCGTTTACTGACGTGGTGATGGACGGGCTTAGACGTTCAGGTTTCGAGATAAAGCAGCAAATTATATGGAATAAAAACGTCCATGCACTTAGCCGTTCAGATTATCACTGGAAGCATGAGCCTTGTTGGTACGCAGTAAAGCCCAAGGGCGATAGGAACTGGAAGGGTGGACGCACTCAGATGACTATTTGGGATGTTAAGTCAATTATTTTTGAAGATGGCAAAACTGCACATCCGACTCAAAAACCAGTCGAAATATACAAGCGACCGTTGGATTTCCATACAAACCAAGGTGAATATGTTTATGACCCATTCGGGGGAAGCGGAACACTGGCTATAGCCTGTGAGCAAACGGGGCGCAGAGCCTTGGTTATGGAACTAGACCCTAAGTATTGTGATGTCATAATAAAACGCTGGCAAGAGTTTACTGGTCAAGAAGCGACTCATGCGGAAAGCGGTAAAACATTTTCACAATTATCCAAATGACCAGAGGTGAAAAAGTCTGCGCTTTCATTGAGCGATATGTTTTAGTCCCAGAGGGTAAACTTGTCGGCCAGCCTATTAAGCTAATGAAATTCCAGAAGAAATTTATAATTGACATTTACGACAACCGCAAAGGAACCAGCCGCGCATATCTGAGCGTGGCGCGAAAGAACGGCAAGTCAGCTTTGATTGCGGCAATACTTTTGGCCCACATCGTTGGCCCTGAAGCCAGACAGAACAGCCAAATTGTCAGCGGCGCACGCAGCCGGGATCAGGCATCACTGGTGTTTAAGCTGGCCGAGAAAATGGTGCGCCTATCGCCGGGGCTTTCCAAGATCATCAAGGTTGTGCCGTCAAGCAAGATGCTGATCGGCCTGCCGATGAATGTGGAATACAAAGCGATCTCTGCCGAGGCCGGGACCGCGCACGGCTTGTCGCCAGTGCTGGCAATCTTAGATGAGGTCGGTCAGGTTCGCGGGCCAACCGATAGTTTTATTGAGGCCATTGAAACGGCGCAAGGTGCGCACGATGATCCGCTGTTGATTGCGATCAGCACGCAGGCTGCAACCGATGGCGACCTGTTTAGCATTTGGCTGGATGACGCGATGAACGCAAAAGACAAACGGATCGTTTGCCATTTGCACTCTGCGCCGGAGGATTGCGAGATCATGGATCGCGATGCTTGGTCGGCTGCCAACCCGGCGGTTGGAGAGTTCCGAAGCCTGACTGACATTCAGGATTTTGCCAAGCAGGCGGAACGTCTCCCGGCGAAGGAAAATAGCTTTAGGTGGTTGTATTTAAACCAAAGAATTGAAGCGACCTCGCCGTTCCTGTCGCGTTCTGAGTGGGAAGCGAACAGCGCAGAGCCGGAAGTTTCGTCTGGCATGAGCTGTTATGCGGGGCTTGACCTGTCGGCCAGCCGAGATTTAACCGCGTTTGTTATGGCGTTCCCGGTCGGCGATGTGTATCACGTTGTGCCACAGTTCTTTCTGCCTGCCGATGGCATCAGAGAGAAGTCAAAAGTTGACAAGGTTCCTTATGATCTGTGGGCCGATCAGGGTTTTCTCACGCTGATCGACGGTCCTGTTATCATCCCGGCTGTTGTTGCAATGGCAGTTGCCGAGGCTGCGGAGCGTTACGACATTACGTTGATGGCATATGACCGCTGGCGGATAAACGATTTCCAGCGTGAGCTTGACAACATTGGTGCGCAAGTTCCGATGGCTGCATTCGGTCAGGGTTACAAGGATATGGCCCCGGCTGTTGATCGGCTTGAACGGCTTGTTGCAGAGCGCAAATTGCACCACGGCGGCAATCCCATCCTCAATATGTGTGCTGCTGGTGCCGTTGTTGAGCGTGACCCGGCGGGCAACAGGAAGCTGCACAAAGCCAAAAGCGTCAGTAAAATAGATGGTTTGGTCGCTCTTGCGATGGCGCTCGGCGCGTCTGCGCATGAAGATCAAACTATATCCAGTTCACCTTGGGACGACCCAGCCTTTACGCTTGCGTCTTAATGCGCTATATTGCGAGAAACCATGCGCGTGGAAAATTAAAAAATGGGCTTACTTGACCGTTTCCGCAAGTCGGAAAACCGAAACCTTGAAAACCCTAATGCACCTGTGTCATCTGCTGACTTCTTGCAGATTATGGGCTGGGGTGATTTTGAGGCGTCTTCTGGTGTAAATGTAAATGTTGACACTGCGCTGGGCGTTCCAGCGATTTGGTCGGCTGTTAATTTCTTGAGCGGCACGATTGCCAGCTTGCCATTGAATGTTTATCAAAAAACTGAGAGCGGGCGCGAGAAATATGAAGGCCGTATTTCTGGCATTTTGCACGATGTTGTAAACGATGGAATGTCATCGTTTGAGTGGCGCAAATATATTTTTGAACAAGTTTTGACTGGAGGTCGCTCTGTCACTTACATCGAGCGAAACGGCAAGGGTGAGGTGGTCAACCTTTATCCGATTGACCCGACAGATGTTCGCGTCGAGCTTATCGGTGGCCGCAAAACCTACCGTCTTGAAACAACAGTTTACGAAGCCAGAGACGTAATTGATATTCCGTTTATGCTCAAGGCCAATCAAGTTGATGTCCGTGGGCCTATTGCAACTAACAAAGACGCAATCGGAATGGCTATTGCCGCTAGTCGTTACGGCTCCAAAGCGTTCCAATCGGGCGGCATTCCACCTGTGGTTTTGCAAGGTCCGTTCCAATCTGGTGCTGCGGCGCAGCGTGCATCTGAAGACGTTGCGAATACAACCGCCAAGCTGGCGCGTGAGGGTCGGCCTGTGATGGCGCTTCCGCTCGGCCATGAAATGAAGCAGATTGGTTTCAATCCAGAGCAGATGCAACTGCTTGAGCTTCAGCGGTTTAGCATTGAACAGATCGCTCGGATTTACAGCTTGCCGCCTGTCTTCTTGCAAGACTTAACTCATGGAACATTCAGCAACGTAGAGCAGCAAGACTTGCACTTCGTGAAGCACACGATCCGCCGTTGGATTGAGCAGACTGAAGCTGAATTAAATTTAAAATTGTTTGGTCGCACGGCCAACCTTTATGTCGAGTTCAATGTTGATGGCTTGCTGCGCGGCGACATCAAGAGCCGGATGGAAGCTCACGCGACATCGATCCAAAACGCGATCCGCACTCCAAATGAAGTGCGCGACATTGAGAATATGCCACCAATGGACAACGGAGATGACCTGATGATCCAAGGTGCGACAGTGCCAATTGGCACGCAGGGCCAAGTTGTGTTACAGTCGGAAGAAAATAACGGGGATCAAAATGTCTGAAAAAGAAATTCGCGCACGCTTAGACGCTTTCGAAGTTCGTGAAGAGGACGATGAGCAAATTAAAGTTTCAGGTTATGCTGCCGTCTTCGGCGAAGAGACTAGCATCGGCGGATATTTTACAGAAGTTATTGAGCGCGGCGCGTTCAAGGACGCCATTGGGCGCGATGACGTTGTGTTTGTTATCAATCACGAAGGGTTGCCACTCGCGCGGACGCGCTCCGGCACTCTGCGCCTGACCGAAGACGATCACGGTTTATACATGGAAACCGAGCTTGACGCATCTGACCCTGATGTGATGAGCATTGTTCCAAAAATGAAACGCGGCGACTTGGACAAAATGTCTTTTGCATTTATTCCAACGCGCCAAGAGTGGGACGAAAGCGGCGACATGCCGAGGCGCACTATTCAAGAGGCCCAACTTTTTGATGTTTCTATTGTTACAACTCCGGCTTATGATGGCACAGAGATTGGCTTGCGCTCTCTTGAGGCCCACAGGAGCTTAAAGATAAAATCTCAGGCTGCACGGCGTCTCAGGATGAAAGCGCAGCTTTAACGAATAACGGCGGTTCTCCCGCTGTTCGCCCTTCCCCCGCGCCTTGGGCAAGCGCATATATGGAGGCCCACAATGGCTGATATCAAAGACCTGCGGGAGAAGATGGCGAACATCGCCACTGAGGCCCGCGCCAAACTTGCAGAATTAAACGACAGCACACCAGAAGATCGTGCAGCCGAAGTTGAGCGTGAATTCGACGCCATGATGGCTGACCACGACAAGTTTTCAGCACGCGCTGATCGTCTTGAAAAATCTGAGGCTGCGCTGCGTGCTTCTGAAGCCGTTGACGTTTCCAAGCGTCCAGTTGCTGAAGATCGTTCTGCCCCTGCCGTAGATCAAGGCTCTGAAATTTCTTACCGCAAAGCATTCTTTTCAATGATTGCAAACGGCGGTGTTGAAGGTTTGGACAGCGAAGTTCGCAATGTTCTGCGTCAGTCTGAAGTTCGCGCCCAAACTGCTGGCACAAACTCTGCTGGTGGGTTTACTGTTCCGACAGAGCTTGCGTCATTTATTGACAAAGCAATGATCGCAACTGGTCCGATGTACAACAGTGACCTCTTCACAGTTATCAACACAACTGGCGGCAATCCTTTCAACATTCCAACAGTAAACGACACTGCTGTGACTGCTGAAGCTCACACTGAAGCTGGAACAGTTACCGATGATGGCGGAAAAGACGTTACCTTTGCCCAAAAGTCTTTGGGTGCATTTGCGTTTGACACCGAGTGGGTTCGTTGGTCCTATGAGTTGGCAAATGATTCCATTTTCAACGTGGAAAGCCTGCTGGGCGAATTGCTTGGTGAGCGCCTTGGTCGCATCGCAAACTCAAAACTGACCACTGGTTCAGGTTCTTCAGACGTTGAAGGCATCGTAACCAACTCAGCTTTGGGCGTAACAGCAGCGGCGGTTGCCGCAGTTACAGCCGATGAAATCATTGACTTGATACATTCGGTTGACCCTGCTTACCGCGCGTCACCTTCAACAGCAATTATGATGAACGACAGCACACTTTCTGCGGTTCGGAAGCTGAAAGACGGCAACGGTAACTACCTATGGCAGATGGGCAACTATCAAGCTGGCGTTCCACAGAACCTTCTTGGATACAACGTAGTTGTAAATCAAGCAATGGACAGCCTCGCAACTGCGAAAAAAGTCATGTTGTTTGGTGATATGTCCAAGTTCTATGTTCGCAAAGCTGGCGCACCTTCCCTGTTCATAGCAAAAGAGCGGTTTGCTCCTGATTATGGCATCTTGGGTTATGTTCGTTTTGACGGCGTTCTCGGCAATGCAGCGGGTATCAAGCACCTGATCACAGCCTAAACAAAGTAGGCAGGGGCTTCGGTCCCTGCTTATCCACTTGAGAGGATTTCAAATGAAAGTTCGTTTATTAACAAGCATGGCTGGTATCGATTTCAGCCATAATTCTGGTGATGAAATTGACTGCAATGCCGCAGAGGCTGCACGTTATATTGCTGCTGGTATTGCTGAAGCTATTGAGACGCCTTCTAAAGTTGAGCGTGCAGTCCGTAAGATTAAACTTGAGACTGCTGTAGAGGAACAGTAAATGCCGCAGCCGCTCTTGACACATCACGCGCTTAAAATTGTAGACGCTCCCGCTATCGCCCCGATTACTTTGGCGGAAGTCAAAGCGCAATTGCGCGTTGAGCATAATGATGACGATGTAATGATCCAAAGGCTGATCACAGTCGCGGTTGCTTACACTGATGTAAGGGGCGCACTTGGTCAGGCAATGATCACCCAAAAGTGGGCGCAATGGATGGGGCCAAACCCACAGCAAAAGGTTGCGCTTGCTCTTGCCCCGGTTCAATCGGTCACCGCAATTAAATATTATGACGTTGACGGCGCATTGCAGACGGACACGCTGGCAAATTATCAAACCTTTGGCACAGACTTCACTTCCACCGTTGGGCCGAAAGACGGATTTGCTTGGCCTGTAACGCAAAATCGCCCTGACGCTATAAGGATAGAATACCAAATTGGATTTGGTGACGCGATAAATGACGTTCCGCAGAGCATCCGTCACGCGCTTATGCTGCTTGTCGGCCACTGGTATGACAACAGAGAGCAATCGCAAGCGGACAAGCTACAAGATATTCCTTACGGCTTTCAGGAGTTGATGGATATTAGTCGGGTTTCTTGGTATGGTTAAGGCTGGCTTTTTGCGTGATCGTGTTGTGTTTCAGCGCCTGTCTGAAGGTACGGTTGACGAATATGGAAATGTTTACACGGGCTGGACGGCTTTGGTTTCTCGGTCTGCTGATCTGCTTGAGCGAAAAGGCAGAAAACAGATTTCTGGCGGCGTGCTTGAAGATAATAATCTTGCCACCATGCGGGTTCGTTCTGACAGCATAACCGCAACCATTACTACCGCTGATCGCGTGATTGCACGCGGCATTACTTGGGCCATCAAAAACGTAATCCAACTTGACGCAAAAAACACGACACTCGAGTTCGTTTTGGAAAAGGGCATTGCACCATGAAGGTTACTGGCGCAAAAAAATTGGCAAAACAGTTTGACAAAATTCCTGACGCTGTTGAGAGACAGATCGTTAAATCGATTAAGCGCAACACCGAAGCGGCTGCGCGGCTGGCTCGCAACCTTGTCCCCGTTGATACGGGCGAGCTAAAGGGCTGGATTTACACAAAATATGAACGCGGAAATCACGAATTTCTTGGATCGGTTGAAGCGGCCCCGCCGGGTCGTGATGATCAGATAAAAGCAAAGGCCGTTGAATTTGGCCGGGCAAATGGAAATCGCGGGAAGACTGAGGCGCAACCTTACATCCAATTGGCGCAAAAACTTCAGGGTCCAAAGTTCAATAAGTCTATGAAGTCGGCTATCAAGCGCGGAATTAAGGAAGCGGTCAATGGCTGATGGGTTTGCACTATCTTTGCAAAAGGGGCTGCGGGTCACGTTAACCGCCAATAGCGGCGTGACAAATATTGTCAGCAGCCGCATTTATGATGAGCCGCCGCAAAATGCAACTTTTCCATATTTGCGCTTTGGTGAAATATCGCCAGCCGCGTTTGACACAGATACAATCGAAGGGGCCTTGGTAGATGTTACCTTTGAGGCTCATTCTCGAAGCCCTTCAGGCCGCGCTGAAGCGGTTCAGATAGCCGAGGCAGTAAAAGCCGCTTTGCATCGCCAAGAAGGCTCTGTGACCGTTGTTGGTTTCAACTTGATAGAATTGATATTTGAGACAATTTCGGTTACAAGAGATAGTGAAGGCCGTGGATATACGGCTGTCATTGTTCTTCAGGCGATGCTTGAAGATACTGCCTAAACTCCCGCGCTGTGGGCAAGCGCAAAAAAATGGAGGCCAGTTATGGCTAAACAACTTGGACGCGCCCTGCTGGTCAAAATCGGTGACGCGGCATCGCCAGAGGTTTTCACAAACCTTTGCGGCTTAAATTCAAAATCACTGACAATCAACAACTCTTCGATTGATGTGACAACCCCCGACTGCACAGCGCCCGAAGGCGCTTTGTTTACGGCAACACTAGCTGGATTAAAAAATGTTAGCCTTTCTGGCGATGGATTTTTTGAAGACAGCGTGGCAGAAGCACGCATGAACACAGTGGCGATGGCCGCTGACAATAACGTGAACATGCAAGTTGTTGTTCCTGATTTTGGCACATATGCTGGCGCATTCCGCATTGCATCTCTGGAATTCGGTGGAGAAACTGAAGGCGGCGTTACTTACTCTATCTCGCTTGAGAGTAATGGCGCAGTGACGTTCACAGCCGCATAATGGCAATAACTGCCAAAGCAGAACGTGGGGGCATCGTCGAGACAATCGGCGATGCTTCCTACTCTTTCAAACTTCGCAATCGTGAGATTGAGCGTTTTGAGGATCAGCACCGGGGCATCTTTGACCTCTGGGAAGGGTTCTTTGGGCGAGGCACTAAACCAAGCAGCAAAGAGGTTCGTGATATTCTTGCGCTTGGCTTGGTCGGCGGTGGAATGAAAGACGCTGAAGCTGATGCAGTCATTTCAAAATGTACGCCTGAAGATTTAATGAGGCTGTTTCAGATCGCGCAAGCGGTTTTGGGCGTTGCCTTTATGCCTGACGTTGGTGACGAAAAGGTAAAAAAAAAGACGGAGGTCATAGGCCCGACAGATTGAATGTTCGCGCTATGATTGCGAATGGCATTGTGATTGGTTTACGGCCAGATGAAATTCGTGATATGATCCCCAAAGATACTTGGATCGTATTTCAGGGATGGTCTGACGCACATTCGCCAAAAGAAGCTGGCGTAGGCGCGATGACCTCGACTGATTACAAAGATTTGGTGAGGCGAGTAGATGGCGATTAGTGCGGAACAGTTAAACATTATCCTGTCAGCGAAGGATAAAGAATTTACACGCGCAATGGATCGAAGCCAAAAGCGCGTTGAGCGGTTTGCAAAGACAACTAATAAAAATCTTAGTTCAACTTCAAAAGCATTCAGTAAACTTGGCGCTGCCGTCAAGATTGCCGCTGCGGCGTTTTCCGCTACAGCAGTTGTTTCTGGAATTAAGAATGTTACGCAAAAACTAGACGACATCGGTAAGACAGCCGACCAGATCGGCATTACCACAGATGCGCTCCAAGAACTTCGCACGGTGGCCGAAAGTTCTGGCGTGACATCTGATGAACTTGACAAGAGTATTGAGAAGCTAGGCAAAGGATTGGCAGAGGCCGCAATGGGTCTTGGCACGGCGAAGGATGGGTTAAAGACTTTAGGCTTGAACGCCAGAGACTTGATTGACATGGGCTTAGAAGATGCGCTTGGGGTTATCGCAACTGAACTTAACAAACTTCCAAACCCTATGGAAAAAACCGCTGCGGCAACCCAGCTTTTTGGGCGTAGCGGCGCACCGATGATTAACCTCCTGCGCGAAGGCGCAGATGGTATGGCTAACATGCGCAAAGAAGCGCGTGAGCTTGGCGTTGTAATTGATGAAGATTTGATCCGAAACGCAGAAGCCGCTCAAGACCAACTTGATTTGATGTCCAGAGTTATTGACGCAAACCTTTCGAGCGCATTGATTAACCTTGCGCCATTAATTGTAGGCGCTACTGAAAAGATTGCGGGATTGGCGTCTAGGATCGGTGATGTAGTTAAAAATATTAATGAACTCAGTGAAAACGGGGTGGGCGAAACTACGGCAAATTACAGATTTGTTAAATCATTAGTCGACCAAGGCGTGGCTGCTGGTTATGTAGAAGAAGAACTTCAGGCTATGTTTAGGGCATATGACAAGCTTAAAAACGCCCGACTATCTGGAGACGGTAGTGTCCCGGGTCTGATAGACGAAAGTGTTATAGAAAATTATAACAACGCAGCCTCCGCACTTGCCCTTGCGCTGTCTGCTGGCCCTAATCGCGCATTCGATGAAAACGCTGAAGCAGCTAGGGAGCTTGAAACGGCGGCCCAGAACGCTCTTTCTATAGCATTTAGGCAAACAGAAGAGGTGCGTGAGCAGGCTCGGCTTCGCGGCATAAGTGCTGAAGCTGCCGAGAGAGAGCGCATAGAAGCTGAAAAGCAGGCCCTTATAACATCCATTACCGCCCCATACAAAAAAGATGGCACGCTTCAAGACCGACCTATGTTTGTTCAGGAGGCCAAAAGACTTGGCGAAGCCTATGAAGCCGCTGCTATTGCTGCCAGCCGCATTCTAAACCCGGTCAAAGCAGCTACAGCCGCCACCAAAGACTTGAGATCAGCGGCTGAACTTGCAAGAGAAGCATACGTTGATATGCTCAACAAGATGATTGAGGCTTCACCATTACTTCAACAACTTGGCTTTGACGCCGAAACGCTTGAAGACACTATGGGCATGGTAGAAAGCAGCATGGAGCAGGCATTTATGTCAATGGTTGATGGCACGATGTCGGCCAAGGACGCCTTCAGGTCAATGGCTGCTGACGTTATCAAGGAACTTTACCGGGTTCTGGTCGTGCAGAAAATGGTGGGCAGTTTTACATCTGGCGGCGGCGGCATTCTTGGATCAATATTTGGAGCCATGACAGGCATTGGCGGCGTGGCATCCGGCGGCGCGGTTCAAGCTGGTCAGCCTTATGTCACCGGAGAACATGGCCGCGAGTTGTTTGTCCCATCCAGTGCTGGCCGCGTGTTGAGTGTATCACAGTCTAAGGCGGCTGTGGGCGGCGGCGGTGGTGGCGTCACGATTAATCAGACTATCAATGTTTCCACTGGTGTACAACAAACTGTACGCGCGGAGATAAAATCTCTAATGCCTCAAATCGCAGATAGCGCGAAATCAGCGGTTGTTGACGCAAGGCTGCGCGGCGGATCATATGGAAGGGCGTTCTCATGAGCATCAGTTATCCTCTGAGCTTGCCGACTAATACTCGCATCAGAAGCGTTGAGTTTACTGCTATCAACGCGGTGGCATACAGTCAAAGTCCATTTACATTTGCGGGTCAGGCTCACGCTTACTCTGGGCAAACTTGGCAAGCTGATGTTACATTGCCGCCGATGCGCAGATCAGATGCAGAGCAATGGATTGCGTTTCTGGTAAGTTTGCGCGGGCAGTTTGGCACGTTTCTTTTAAACGACCCAATTGCCTGTTCGCCCAGAGGCACAGCAACGGCGGCTGCTATTACAGGTTCCGCTAGCGATAGCAGCGTGACAACGGCGATGACGGGAACCTTGCTCGCTGGTGATTACATCCAGTTAGGTTCCGGCGTCAACGCAAGGCTTCACAAGGTTCTGCAAGACCAAAGCGGGTCAGGCACGTTGGAAATATGGCCAGCTTTAAGGGTTGCACAGTCAAGCGTATCTGCCGATCTAACTAGCGCGGCTGGAGCTTTTCGGCTGTCATCAAACCAGCAATCGTGGTCGGTAAATGAGGCCAGCATCTATGGCATTACGTTTGCCGCGATGGAGGTACTATGACCAGAAGCACACCAGCATCCCTGCTGACCGCACTTAGTCAGCCTGAAGTTCTCCCGTTTTACGCGGTTGAGATGGTTTTCGACAGTGCGCCTGTTCGCTTTTGGACCGGGTACGGTGATCGGACGATAAGCGGTGACACTTATATTGGCACTGGAAACTTGCTTTCTATAACTGGCTTGGACGAAGTTAATGACCTGTCGGCTAAAAGCGTCACCTTGCAGCTTTCTGGTGTGTCTAGCACACTGGTGTCTTTGGCTTTGCAAGAGCCTTATCAGCGCAGAGTTTGCAAAGTATACTTTGGGACTACTGACACTAGCACGCCAATCGAGGTGTTTAGCGGCTTGATGGATGTTATGACCATTGAGGATGGCGGAGAAACCAGCGTCATTAGTCTGAAAGTTGAGAGCAAATTAATCCGTTTGGAAAAAGCATCAAACTGGCGCTACACAAATGAGAGCCAGAAATCTCGGTATAGCAGCGACACTTTCTTTGCTTACGTTTCCAACTTGCAAGATCGTGACATTGTTTGGGGCCGTGAGGTTAATTCTGGCTGATGGGTCCACGGGAGCATCTCAACGCCTATTTGAAGGCCGTAAAGAGCAAGCCTTTCGTATGGGGTCAACATGACTGCCTAACGTTTACCAATGACGCTTTTACGGCGATGTACGGTGAAGGCTGGGCCGATGATTGGTTGAGCCGCTATATGGTTAATGATCGCCCTATGCGGCGTAATGAGCTAATGCGTGAATTCCGTTGTTCTGATTTTGGCAAAGCTGTGGATAAGAGATTGCAGCGCGTTGACTGCGTCCCGCCGCTGGGTGCGCTGGTAACGACCAAGAAGGCCCGCAAGTGGGTCACGGGCGTTGCAATAGGCATTTGCACAGGCAGCAAGTGCGCTTTCTTGGACAAGGTTGGTGTGATATACCTACCGCTGGACGATATCGACGGAGCTTGGATTAAAACATGAAGTATAAACTTGGAAGCTACACCGTCAATAATTGGGATGATTGGGATAAAGCCCCGCGCGATCCAATCAGCATCGGGACCGCCATTGCCGCTGCGGTTGGGGCTGGCACTATCGGCACTTATATTATCATTGGTTTAACATATCTCGCCATCAGTGCCGTCACATCATGGGCGCTATCAGCCCTATTCCCCCAGCCTGATTTTTCGTCTTTTGGATCGCAGGGAACTTTGGTGAACGCCAGAGACGCGACAGCTTCTGCTGATTTTGTATATGGTCAGGTTCGCAAGGGCGGGACTGTAACTTTTTATGAGTCAACTGGGGACGAAAACAAGTTTCTTCACCAGATAATCGTTTTGGCATCGCATGAAGTTCAAGAGATTGGCGACATTTATATCAACGATCAGATTGTTACGCTTGATAGTAGCGGGTTCGTTACTACCTCTGAATGGGTGATAAGCGGCGGGGCAAGTGCATCTGGGGTGCGCATTGAGAAATTTGATGGGAGCCAGACGGCAGCACCTGCTGATCTTTTGAGCGAGTCAGAGCTTACCGGGGCAAATGCTCTGACCGCTAACTTTATAGGGAGCGGAATAGCTTATCTATATGTAAGATATGAATATGATGCAAACGTGTTTGCCAATGGCGTCCCATTAGTCACCGCTATAGTTAAAGGAAAAAAAGTATACGACCCACGAACAAATTCAACGGCTTACAGCAACAACGCGGCGCTTTGTATGCGTGATTTCATCACTAGCGAATACGGAATGAATGATAGCGCAATTGACGATGTAGTGTTTTCGGCGGCGGCCAATGAGAGCGACGAAGATGTAACCCTATCAGCGGGCGGCACTGAGAAGAGATACACGATCAACGGCATTGTGAAAGCAAGCTCACCTATAGGTGACGTGCTGGGCAAAATGTCTACCGCTTGCGCTGGCACGTTGTTTTGGGGTTCGGGTTATTGGAAATTAAAGGTTGGCGCATATACTGCACCAGTTAAAACTTTAACTTTAAATGATCTTAGAGGCCCAATCAATTTAAGCACCCGCACGACTATGAGGGATAGCTTCAATGGGGTCACTGGTACGTTTAATGACTCTGAAGCTGACTTTATTACTGCCGACTACCCATCAATAAAAAGCACTGTATTTAAAACTGAAGATGGCGGAGATGAGCTTTTGCTCGACTTGCCATTGCCATTTACGACCAGCGCGGCAACGGCGCAGCGCATTGCCAAGATGACCCTTTACCGAAGCCGTGAGCAAATGGCTTTAAGTGCTGACTTTGGGCTTGAGGCTTTCAATGTTGAGGTTGGCGACATCATTGCCTTTACGAATGCAAGATATGGCTTTAATGAAAAAGAGTTTGAGGTAGTCGGTTGGAAGTTCTCATCTAACCAAGACGCCGGCGATCTAAGGGTAAACTTGACGCTGCAAGAGACATCCGAGGCGGCTTTCTCTTGGACATCCAACGAAACAGCAATTATTGATAATAATACAAATTTACCTGATCCCAACGCTGGGCTTGCAATAACCAATCTGGTTGCTTCCGGTGGAGGTCGCACTCAGGGTGATGGCACGTTTATTAATTCAGCAATCTTATCTTGGGATGCCGTGTCGAGTTCGTTTCTGGCTTATTATGAAATTGAGTGGAAAGCCCTTTCCGATAGCGTATATGCCAGCACTACAACTACAGAAAACACCATTGAGCTTTCGCCTCTGGTTGACAATATAGAATACACATTCAGAGTTCGTGCAGTCAGCATTGGTGGAATTTCTGGGTCTTATGCCACGGTTTCATTTACTGGTGGTGGAGATGTTACTGCTCCCGGTTTGCCTACTGCAATTACTGCAAGCGGACATTTCGGATATATTACTATTGATTGGACTAACCCGACCAATTCAGATTTTAACTATGTCGAGGTTTACGAAAACACTACCAATACAAGCGCGGGGGCGACAAAGGTCGGGATTTCCGCTGGCAATACCTTTCAGAGAACTAACCTTGGGCTAAACCTGACCAGATACTATTTTCTTAAATCTGTTGATTACAGCGGGAATGCAAGCGCATTCACCTCTGGGGTTAATGCTACAACTACATATCTTGATGATGCCGACTTTGCTAATGGCATATACCAGTTATTCAGGGATCAAGGGCTGTATGCGATTAAAGATGTTTCTAGCCTTCCGGCATCTGGTGCATTTACGGGTGAAAAAGTATTTAATACCACTGACGCGAAGCTGTATAATTGGACTGGAACGGCTTGGGAAGCCAGTGCTACTATCCCCGGCCCCGGATCAATTACTACAACAGAAATAGCTGATAATGCTATATCAACGCCAAAGCTGGCTGCGGGTGCAGTAATAGCGTCTAAAATTGCTGCTGGTAGCATTACTGGCAACAAAATTACTGCCAACACAATAACGGGTGGGCTTATTGCTTCCTCTGGTATCATTACTAGTTCAGCCCAGATCAATAACGCTGTTATTGCTCAAGCTAAAATCCAAGATGCTGCTATCTCTACTGCTAAAATTGGCAATAACATGGTCACGTTCCCGCAGTTTGCACAGGGATCGTCGAGCATAATCCTACAGTATACCAATACAGCGAACACAACTGTTGTAAGTTTAACAGTTTATAACTCAGGCGCGCCTGCTCAAATCTTGGGGACTATGTCTTGTTCGCACTCAAATAATACCCCGGTTACTGCGGCTAATGAATACAGAAGTTTCAATTTCGTAATGTATAGAGGTGGCTCCGTTCTTACTGGCTTTAATGGTTCGCTGGTAGGGGGTTTTAATTCTCCGTCTATGGTTCTTGCTAAATTAGACAGCCCCGGCGTGGGGTATCATACCTATACATTGAAGGTTCAGAATGTTGGTGGTAATACTGCAAGAACAATTCTATTCTACCCCTCAATATCTTATGTGGAGTTAAAGCGATGAAGACTTACACAGTCTTTAATGCAGAGGAGATAGTATCTCTTCTAACAGTCACGGAAGAAACACTTCTGTTAAATATAAATGAGGGTGAAACCTATGTTGAGGGTTCTTATCCAGATGATCTTCATTATGTTAAAAATAATCAAATAAGAGCGTTTCCTGAAAAGCCATATTATCCAGTGGACTTTGACAAAGACACAGAGCAGTGGGTTTGGGACGAGACTTTATCATGGGCGCAATTAAGGGCCGAAAGAGATGCTCTTTTGAGAGACATGGTTGACCCTATTGTAAGTAACCCCCTACGATGGGCTGGCCTTACTTTGGAAGAACAGCAAGAGTACGCTGATTACCGTCAATCCCTTCTTGACCTTCCAGCCAACACAACTGACCCTAAAAGCCCACTTTGGCCTATATCGCCTTAGTGATTTACTACCTAGAGCCTTTGTGCTAGATTGCACGGGTATACGCTAACATAAACTTCGGAGGCCGATCATGGCGACTTTTAATAAAGTGAACGATTTCGTTGTGAACGCTGTTCACAATATGGACTTAGCCAGCGATCAGGTCGTTGTTGCACTGTCCAATACTGCACTAGCTTCAGAGTCTAGCAACCCATCCACTGATGGCAATGGTGTTCTAGCAAACGTAACTCAGATTACTTATACAAATCTATCTACTAGGGATGTGACGACATCTTCGTCAACCCAATCTGGTGGAACTTATAAGTTGGTTTTGGCTGACATCACACTTACATCCACTGGAGGAGCCACTGGTCCCTTTAGATATGTTTATATTTATGATGACACAGTTACGGTTCCTGCTGACCCACTGATAGGATACTATGACTACGGATCATCGTTGACGCTAAATGATGGCGATAGTTTGACTGTAGACTTCTCAGCGGCGAATGGCGTTCTTCAAATTGCATAAGGTGACTGACTATGGTGACGCTTGCAAATAGAGTAAAAGTTGTAACATCGACAACCGGAACCGGGACTATAACTCTTGGTTCCGCTGTCGCTGGATTTCAAACATTTTCTGATGGCAGTGTATCTGATGGCGATACAGTTCGTTATACTATAGAAGATGCAGACTATTGGGAAATTGGCTCTGGTGTCTTCAATAGCAGTGCTGGAACAATGACTAGAATAGTTCTTCAAAGCAGTAGTTCAGGATCAGCTATAAATTTGTCGGGAAGTGCGGAAGTTTTCCTTACTGTTTTGGCTGACGATCTCAATGCTTCCTTAGATTACGGTCTTATCACTGGCGCAGTTACTTTAACGGATGATTATGGAGGTCTGGTCTGATGGCACGGCAAATTCAACTACGAAGAGGCACTACAACGCAAACGGCCTCGTTTACTGGCGCTTTGGGCGAAGTTACTGTCGATACAGATAAGGACGTTGCGGTCATTCATGACGGGTCAACTGCTGGTGGTTTCCCTTTAGCCAAGACATCTGATCTTGGAACAGCGGCTTTTACAGCCATAGGTGACTACGCTGTTGCGTCACAAGGAACTGCCGCTGATGCAGCGTTGCCCAGAACTGGTGGCGCTATGACGGGGGCCATAACTACCAACTCAACGTTTGACGGTGTGGATATTGCTGTCAGAGATGCCATCCTTTCCAGCACTACTATCACTGCTGGTGCAGCTTTACCCAAGGCCGGTGGAACCCTATCTGGTGACATAGACGGTAATGGCAATAAGGTTTTGTTTGCTAATATGTATGCAAACCTAGTTGACCTACCTAGCGCCACTACCTACCACGGCATGTTTGCCCACGTACATGCCACGGGAAAAGGTTACTATGCCCATGCTGGCGCTTGGATTGAGCTTGCTAATGAAGCAGATAAGCTAAACCTCAGTGGCGGGGTTATGACAGGTGCTATCACTACCAACTCTACATTTGACGGTAGGGATGTTGCTACAGATGGCACAAAACTAGATGGCATTGAGGCTGCGGCTGACGTTACAGACGCGACCAATGTAACCGCCGCTGGCGCACTTATGGACAGTGAGGTCACAAATCTAGCACAGGTAAAAGCATTTAACACGGCGGACTATCTTGCTTACGATGCAAACCTTCAAGGTTTCGTTACTGCCCTTACTTTGCCGACAGCGGACGGCACAAGCGGTCAAACTTTAGTAACTAACGGAAGCGGCACTATCAGTTTTGCGACTAATAGTTCTGGTATATCAACAGGTAAAGCCATTGCAATGGCAATCGTCTTTGGATAAAGGAGGCTAGAAAATGGCTGCACCAAATATTGTAAATGTAAGCACGATTATAGGCAAATCCGCCACTATCGCACTTACTTCAACTAACGCCACAGCGCTGGTAAGCAACGCTGCATCTAGCAGTAAGGTCTTTAAGATCAACATGATCCAAGTCGCTAACGTAGATGGATCAAACGCCTGTGCTGTAACTATAGACATGCACAGCGCCGCTGCTGGCGGTGGCACAGCTTACTCCATTATGAGCGAGGTTACTGTCCCTGCAAAAGCTTCTATAGTTGCGCTAGACAAGAACACGGCAGTTTATCTTGAGGAAGATCGTTCTATTACGGCAACTGCTGGAACGGCAAGTGATCTTGAAGTGATCATTAGCTATGAAGAAATTAGCTGATAGGAAACTATAATGTCTAAAAATACAGGCGGCTTCATAGGCCAAGACGGTATAAAAGCACCCGATCCAGCCACAGGTGTTTCTGGCGCTTCTGGTCAGGAAAAGGTGGTAGTTAGTTTTACCGCTCCCGAAAATGTTGGCGGGTCTGCTATTACTGGATATAGGGCGCAGTCAAATGATGGAATAGGATCGTCTGGCTCTGCGTCCCCAATTACTGTATCTGGCTTAACCGGAGCTACAAGTTACACTTTTAACGTGTGGGCTATCAATGCGTTTGGCTGGTCCTCTCCTAGCGATGCAAGCGCGGCTGTTGTTCCTGCAGCCGCACCCACACCCTATGGATTGTTTTTCAGCGGATACGGGACTGGCGTTAGTGCGATAAACCAAATAACCTTTGCGAGTCTTGGAAACGCCACCGACATCGGTGATCTTTCGATTGTAAGGGCAACGGCATCACAGGGTTCTGCCACTAGAGCAGTTATCTCTACCTTTAGAAACAGCGCTTCAGATAGTCCCGCTAATGCTGGTATAGACCTCATAGAATACGTCACATTCGGGACCGCTGGGAATGCAACGGACTTTGGCAATTTAACTCTTGCTAGGTGGGCGGGGTCTTCTGTTGGAAATTCAACTAGATGTTGTTTTAGTGGTGGTTATCCTACCTCCGGTGCTTCAAACGTCATAGATTACGTCACAATTGCGACAACCGGGAATGCTATTGATTTCGGAGATACAACAGTTGCTAATGGTCAAAGTGGCGGGCTTGCTTCCCCTACAAGGGGTGTTACTAAGACAAGTTCTGGTAATATCATAGAATACATCACAACAGCGACAACCGGAAACGCTACTGATTTCGGAGATGGAACTCAAAGTTATTACGACACAATGGGTGCTTCCTCAAGTACAAGAGGATTGTTTGCAGGCGGTTACTCGGGGGGTGCTATAAAAAATATAGATTACATCACAATTGCGACAACCGGGAATGCCGCTGATTTCGGCGATTTAACCATTAATAGACAAGGTTATAGCAGTGGGGCCTCAAATAATATTACGGCAGTATTCGCGGGTGACACTTCTGCCTCAATGGAAAAGGTAACAATAGCAACTCTAGGCAACGGCACTAGTTTCGGAAATTTGACCCAAGCAACGGCAGCTACTGGATGCTCTAACGTTCATGGAGGACTTCAATAATGCCCAATTTTCAGGGCGTATGGAGCCTAACTACTCAATACAAGAATGTAAATTCTTGGCCTAATCCTCCATCAACTGTGTATGGAATGTTTTTTGGTGGATACGGAGCTAATAGCGGCAACCCAAAAATTAATAACCAAATTAACTTTTCTTCCCTTGGGAATGCTACTCTTACGGGTGAGCTTTCTGTTCAAAGAGCATTTGCAGCACAGGGTTCTTCTACTAGAGCAGTTATTTCTTCCTTTAGAAACTCAGCTAATGCTGGTATTAACCTCATAGAGTATGTAACATTTGCTACAAATGGGGATGGAGTAGACTTCGGCGATTTAACCGTTGCTCGTTGGGCCGGTGGTTGTGTTGGAAATAAAACTAGGGCTGTTTTCTGCGGCGGTTTTCCCGTTAGTGGCCCCTCCTCAAACGTGCTGGATTACATCACAATCGCGTCAACCGGAAATGCCACTGATTTCGGTGATGCACTATCTGGTGAAGGTAATGTAGGTGCGGTTTCTTCTCCAACAAGGGGTGTCATGAAGATTGGTTCTACTAATGTTCTAGAATACATCACAACTGCAACAACTGGAAATTCCACTGATTTTGGAGATACAACCTCAACCTATTATGCTCCAATGGGAGCTTCTTCCAGTACAAGAGGATTGTTTGCAGGCGGTATGAAAATTCCATCTTACGCCTATAGAATCGAGATAGATTACATCACAATTGCGACAACCGGAAATGCTATTGATTTTGGCGATATGACCGTTGCGAGACAAAATTATAACAGTGGCGCTTCAGATAGTACCATAGCAGTATTTGCGGGTGGTGTGGATGTTAACTCAATGGAAAAGGTAACGATAGCAAGTTTAGGAAATGGCATTGATTTTGGAGACTTGACTGTCGGATGTAATGTTACTGGTACATCCAGTGGTCACGGAGGACTTCAATAATGCCCAATTTCCAAGGTGTATGGGACCTAGCAACTCAATATGAGAATAACGCTTCTTGGCCTGTTCCCTCAGCAACTGTGTATGGATTGTTTTCTGGTGCATATCCTTCCTCTGGATCATCTACTATAGACCAAATAAACTTTGCGAGTCTTGGTAATGCTACAAGTACAGGATCGCTTTCGTATCAAAGAGGATGGGCGGCACAAGGTTCTAGCACTAGAGCAGTTTTCGCTGGCGCAAGCGATTCTGGGGGAAGTGGCGTAAACACCGTAATAGAATACGTCACATTTGGGACCGCTGGAAATGGAACGGACTTCGGCGATTTAACCGTTGCTCGTTGGGCTCCTTCTTCTGTTGGAAATTCAACTAGGGGCGTTTGGGCTAGTGGTAGTCCTTCCTCCGGTAGATCAAACGTGATGGATTACACCACATTCGCGACAACCGGAAACGCTACTGATTTCGGTGATATTGCAACCCAATCGGCATCTCCCGCCGGGCTTGCTTCCCCTACAAGGGGCTGCCTTAAGGCGGGTTTCCTTGCTGGTAGCCCTTATTACAGTAACGCGATTGATTACATCACCACAGCTACAACCGGAAATTCTACTGATTTCGGTGATACCACCTATTCTGCGTATAACCCGGGTGGGGCCTCTTCTGATACAAGAGGATTGTTTGTGGGTGGGGTAGTAGCTACCACCGGTATATCAAACATAATAAATTACATCACAATCGCGACAACCGGAAATGCTTCTGATTTCGGTGATTTAGCCGAGGCTAGAAGAATTCAAATGTCTGGTTCTTCAAATAATATACTTGCAGTATTCGGAGGCAGTTATTACTTAAACTCATTGGAAAAGATAACAATAGCAACTCTAGGAAATGGCACTGATTTTGGAGACCTAACTCAAACTGGTTTTTATAGCGGCTGTTCTAATGGTCATGGAGGACTTCAGTAATGCCCAAAGATACAGTAAAAGAAACTGCACTAGCTACGGTAGACCTTAACATTCAGCTTCCATCTGCAAAGCCTGAATATAAGTCGATGTTAGCTAACATTGCAGAAAAAGCCCCTGCCATAGCGCAGGCGTCCAGCAACTTCTACAAGTCGCACTCTCAGATGATGTCTGTTACACTGGATGTAACTGCAATTACGCCTATCCGCTCCGTTAAGCATAGCCTTGCTGAGATTGAGAAAACTAAGGCTGCTCTGCAAGAAGCTTACTTTAGAATGAAGAAAGACGAGGTTAAGCTCAAGAAACTAGAACGCAAGCTGTTAGAAGAGACTGACGAACTTGAGTATGAGTTGATTGAGATCAAGATTAACGAAAAACAAGCTACCGCCGCAAGCTCACGCGGCTATGTCGAGGCGGCTGTTCGCAAGCTAAACTTCTTTAGCAATCAGTACGAAAACCTAATGAAGAAAATCGGAAAAGATGAGTTGACTGAGGCTGACTACGAGCTTGAGGAAGTCAAATACCACATTATGACTTGCCTTAAGCAGGCGCTAAACTCTGCCCGTCCACGCAACGGCGTGATTGACGAAGGCAACATGATCTACCTGTTTGATCTTGGCATTAATGCAGCGCAGGCGCAGCTCGAAGTTATGTCATATCTTAACTGGGAAAACGAAATTATCAAAGAAGGCCAAGTCCCAGAGCATCACCACACGGTGCAGTGGTTAGAGGCTTGCGCCGATAAATGGGCGCATTGTCCAAGAGACTTTGCAAAAAGCCGTGGATTTGATATATTAGACGAAACATCCCTGACCAACACACAACAATTGGAGAAGCCTGATGGCGCATGAAGTTTGCAAATATCGCTTAAACTCGGACGGGACTATCCCTGATTTTATCTGTTTCCATAACGATGGTATGCACGGCTTGTGCGTTGTTGCTGATAACCTTGAGGCTTCACCGCGTGACAACCTAATGGTTGGCATTACTGAGGATAACGCAACTGGCGATTTTACATCTTTCGGCAGCAAGTCAACTCTTCAGACATACATTGCTTCAATCTCTGGTAGCTGGACATCCCTAGCGCCAACGGATGATGATCCAGACGCAACTGAGGCATTTGATGCAGCGGCAGAAGCTACTAGAATTTGGAACGCATTGACTGCCTTAAACTCCGCCTGATAGATAAATTAATTTAGAGGGTTTAAAAAATGCTTGGATTTTCACCTTTAGCCTCTAGTGCAATTGCTTCTACTGGAGATGACTCAGTTGGAAATTCCCTTTCTGCGAGTGCGGGATATTTTGTTCTTTCTGGGCAAGATGCAGCTTTCATTACCAGTGAAATAATTGGCACAGGTATATTTACCTATACTGCTCAAGACGCTGAATTAGTTGTTATTAAACCAGCGGACGCAGGGTCTTTTGCGGTATCCGGTCAAGATATTGATTTCCAAAATTCTTATAGCATAGATGCGCGTCAAGGCACGTTCATCATTGCACCACAGCTAGTGACAGACAATACTCGCAAGGTAGCATTATCAGGCGAATTTATTCTTGAAGGTCAGTCAATCGGCGTAAACTTCCCTCTGGTTTCTGATGAAGGAAGTTTTTCAATTGCGGGTCAGAATAACGTATTTAGCGTTTCAATGTTTGCTGGGGAAGGCGCATTAGCGTTAACTGGTCAAGCAGCTAACCTAAATACTAGCAAGAAAATAATTCTCACTGATGCTGGAATATTCAATATTACGGGTCAAGATGCGGAATTATTGCTGGTTCGCGATGTGCAGGCAGCAACCGGAACATTTACCTTAACTGGACAGCAAAACGCATTCAACCGAGGATATGGGTTTGCAGTTGATGCTGGTGAATTTGTTCTTACATTCCCTGATATTGATACTGATACAAGCATCATAGCCGAAACTGGATATTTCAATTTAACTGGGCAAGATGCTTCTTTTAATAATAATGAAATAATTGAAGGTGACGTTGGTGTATTCGGATTAACCGGGCAAGATATTCAGTTTAATACGCATGAGGTTTTTGAAGTAAATGCTGGTGAATTTGTTCTTACATTTACTGACACTGATACTAATACAAGCATCATAGCCGAAACTGGATATTTCAGTGCAACCGGACAAGACGTTGTTTTCAACGCAAGCAAAATAATAACTGCGGACGCTGGTATATTCTCAATAACGGGCCAACAAGTTGACCTAGATGTAAGTGATAACTTTATTGCAGAAACTGGTATCTTTAACTTTGATACAGAAACCGCTGCTATTAAAGCTCGGTTTTACATTACCGCAGGGTCCGGTGGTTTTGTTTTAACTGGTCAAGATGCTTCTCTTACAGAAGCTGAATTATTGGCTGCTGAGACGGGTATCTTTTCAGTTTCAACTGAAGATGCTCAATTATATCCTATCCTAACTTTACCCGCTGGGGCTGGCGTTTTCGTCATAGAGGGAAAAAATGTTGGTTGGGGAGAATTCTTGAAGATAGACCAAGCCGGGTCATTTGTGCTAACTGGTCAAAATAATAATATGACCCACAACAGAGTAGGGCGCTTTGAGACAGGCAGTAGAACTAATAGAGCGGTACTCGCATTAGCAAACGCTGTTAATAGAGTTATATAATTTAAATAGAAACGAGGCGGCTTAAAATGAGTTTTAGAATAAAACAAGGCGATACAGTCCCGGCTTTGCGAGTTAGCCTGCTTAATGGCACTGATAATGCTATAAGCCTTGACGGCGCTTCTGTTAGATTTCACATGAGAGCTATAGGAAGTTTATCAATTTTAATTGATAGTAGCGTATCCGTAATAGATGCGGGGTCAGGTGTTATCCAATACGATTGGGTGGCTGGAGACACTTCCTCAATTGGTTCTTATCAAGCCGAATTCCAAGTGACTTATGCTGACGGGAAAATAGAGACTTTCCCAAACTCAGAATATATCAGTGTTGAAATAATAGATGACATTTCCTAAGGGGAAAAATGATATGGATAAGAGAACAGTAAGCAGCGCACATGAGCGCATCGATGAAATACAGAAAGAGGTAATCGCCATGCAAATAGAGATGAAAATTCAATTCCGAGATCTGTTTGGTAGGGTTAAGCGTCTTGAGGCGATCATGATTGGCACAACGGGCTTTATCATTGCACTCTTGGTAGCAGTGCTGACTAAAATGGGCTGAAAAAATGATTGATCCGATCACAGCGGTCGGTCTTGCCACTTCAGCATTTAATATTCTCAAACAGGGTATCAGTGCTGGCAAAGACATCCAAGAAATGAGCGGAACCCTAGCGAAATGGGGGTCTGCTTTTTCTGACTTCCAGTACGCTGAAGATAAACTAAAAAACCCACCTTTGTATCGCATGATGTCAGACAATTCCGCCAGCGCGATTGAAATATTTGCCCAAAAAAAGAAGATGGAATCTATGAGAAAGGAAATAAAAGACCATATATCATGGGTTTACGGACCATCAGCTTGGGATGAAGTGCTCGCTATTGAGGGAGAGATGCGAAGAATACGCAAGGCAGAGGCGTATAAAAAACAAGAGTTTATAGATAACACAATCAACTTCTTAATTACTTCGGTTATATTTTTGGTTGCCTCTGCTGGTGTCGTTACGGGCTTCTATTATTTTGGCCGTCATCAAGGGAAATGGTAAAATGTGGTTTTTGCTCTGGATGCAGTTTTTTCAAAATACTCTAAAATATCACCAATTGTCTCAGCATGACACCCAAATCGAATGCATGAAGGCTAAAGACGATGCTAAAGTT
>Ga0209830_10001071_pt1 | contig 25364 bp, 11 predicted proteins | sample ArcticOcean_MG_C_12_FD_187439 | JGI IMG/M metagenome (GOLD analysis project Ga0209830, IMG submission 187439) | Marine microbial communities from western Arctic Ocean - ArcticOcean_MG_CB8_130 (SPAdes) (version 2) | ecosystem: Environmental > Aquatic > Marine > Oceanic | place: Arctic Ocean...
AACCACCACCAAGGCCGTCGTTATATGCATTAACATATCTGTTGTATGTAATATCTCCAGTGGCTGTTCCTTCTACAATTAAAGAAGAGAAATCATCTGCAGTAGAGTTTAAGCTAATTGTGCCAGAATTGTTGGTAAGGTCTCCAGAAACTGTTAAAGAAGAAGTTTGGTCTACAGTTAAACTACTTGCTGATGATAAAGTAATAGAGGCAATAGAAGCATCTGAGTTAACTGTTGGATAATTAGGCATGCCATCACCTACTATGATTGAAGCAGCAGCAGTAGGAAGTTCATTTGTACTCCAATTTGATGCTGTTTCCCATGATGTGTCTGTACTTCCGTCCCAAAAAATAGAATTATTTATTGTGATTGAACTGTATTCTATGTCTCCGCTATCAAATTGAAATTTTACAGCTCTGTTAAAGGTTACTGCCGCAACTGTTATTATCCTGATTCCTAGTTTTAGTGGTGTTGCAGGACCAAAATAATTACCTCCTGTTGAAGTACTCTTGTAAACTCTATAGTTAGCTCCTGTTGTGGGAAGTTTTGTAATAGTAATTGCTAAAGTTTGGGCTGCTCCACCATTCTGGTCAGCAGTTGTGGTTGCATCTAGTTTACGTAACCAAGTTGCGTTTGATACATCGTCAAAAAGGCTAGAAGTAGCTACATCTTCATCATCTGCATCATTATTTAAAGAAACCTCATCAAAATAAACGTCTCCGCTACTAAATTGAAACTTTACAGCTCTGTTCCAGGTTACCGGGGCTAATGATATTGTATTCATTCCTAGGGTTAGCGCTGTTACATTACTAAAAACAGTTCCTCCAGTCTCATTAGTACTATAAATCCTAGAATTTGCACCGCCTGAAGGTAATTCGGTAATATTAATTTTTAGAACTTGCGCTGCTCCATTATTGTTGTCATTAGTTGCGGCTGCAATAAGTATGCGCACCCAAGTTGGGTTTGTTGTATCGTCAAATAGATTAGAACTCCCAATCGTGGCATCCGTATTAACAGGGGGATTTAACAAATCTACACCGTTAAAAGTAAGAGCATCAAATTCTACGTCTCCGCTACTAAATTGAAACTTTACAGCTCTGGTATAGGTTACCGCGGCTAATGATATTGTATTCATTCCTAGGGTTAGCGCTGTTGTTCCACTAAAAACAGCTCCTCCAGTTTCATCAGTACTATAAACCCTGTAATTTGCACCGGCTATAGGTAAACTGGTGATATTAATTTCGAAGTTTTGCGCTGCTCCATTATTGTTGTCACTAGTTGTGGCTGCAATAAATATGCGCACCCAAGTGTTGTTTGGCCCATCAGCAAATAGATCAGAATTCCCAATCGTGGTATTCGGATCTAACAAATCTACACCGTTAAAAGTAAGGGCATCAAATTCTACGTCTCCGCTACTAAATTGAAACTTTACAGCTCTGGTATAGGTTACCGCGGCTAATGATATTGTATTCATTCCTAGGGTTAGCGCTGTTGTTCCACTAAAAACACCTCCTCCAGTCTCATTAGTACTATAAACCCTGTAAATTGCACCGGCTGCAGGTAAACTGGTGATATTAATTTCGAAGTTTTGCGCTGCTCCATTATTGTTGTCACTAGTTGTGGCTGCAATAAATATGCGCACCCAAGTGCTGTTTGGCCCATCATCAAATATATCAGAGTTTGCGATTGTGTTCTGAGCATTTATATTTGATGTAAATGCTGTGAGAATAAATAATAAAATAAATTTTTTCATGGTTTTTGTATTTGAACACACGAAATTATGAAGTCGTTAATAGTAGATAGTTTAAATATTGTTCAAATTGTTTAATTATTTAACCAAACCAATTCAATTACAGGATTTAGTTGCCATATTCGTAATTTATCTTTAGATAAATTTTTGATGTAGATTTATTATGTCATTTTATTTAACAAAATCTTATTTTCTCTTTTGGCTTGTTTTTCCAGTTAATTCCAGCCCGCCATTTATAACTTCCGTATCATAGCCAAATAACAATCCCCCCCAATGCAGATACAATCGGTATTAGAAGCAAAATTTATTTTTTACTTTATCGATATTTTAAATCTTTCCTGCGGCAGTTTTAGAGGCAGCTACTTGGTCTTTAAAATAGCGTTTCGCCAAGATTTGATGCGTAATTTTTATCTTCCTATACTCTTCATTATCAATTTTATTTTCAGTTTCTAAAGGATCGTTTTTATAGTCATACAATTCCTCTGCATGAATATCTTCCTTAAAAATAGGCACTGTGCTTTTTTTGTTATTGATCCACACTGTATACCTATATTCCTTAGTTCTAAAACTATACCCCATTTTATTTTTTCTTGGGTATTGACTAACTGCATATATTTTTGAGGTGTTCTCTTCTCCTTTTATTTGTGCTTTTAAACTTACACCATCCAAATTTTTTGGAACCCCTATGTTTGCTAAATCACTTATTGTTGGGAATAAGTCTACAAACTCAGTTGGAGAATTTATTTTATATCCTTTATTAATTCTTGGGTCATAAATAATTAAAGGAGAACGAGTTGCCTGCTCAAAATTAGAATGTTTATTCCACAAACTATGATCCCCAAGATGATAACCATGGTCTCCCCAAATAACTATGATGGTGTTTTTGTCTAAATCTTTTTGTTTTAATTTATCAATGATTTTACCTATTTGCGCATCAATATAACTGGTGGCAGCGTAATAGCCATGAATTAGTTTCTTTTGCAGTTCTTTATCTAGGGCTAACAAACCATCATTATTTAATTTGTAAGTAATTTCTGGTGTTTTATATTTCCGCATTTCACCAGATTTGTGATAGGAAACATCTACAGAGTTTTCAGATTTTTTTTGATAATCAGCCAACCGAATTTTACTTTCGTCATACAGCTGCCAATACTTTGTTGGCGCAACGAAAGGCAAATGAGGGCGTTTAAAACCTACTGCCAGAAAAAATGGCTTTGAAGTGTTTAACGTGTCTAATAATTGAATACTCTTATTGGCAATTGCGCCATCAACATAAGCCCCATCTGGCACATCTGCCATTTCATATGGTGGCTTAAAGCGATTTGTGATATATTTATAAATTTTATTTTTTTGTATATTTTTTGCTAAAGCCCTATTCTTAATACCATTTATAGTATTTAAATTTTCTTTATTTTGATAAAAACCTAATGCGGGTTTATTATATCCTTTTGGATATTCAAGCTCATTTTCTTTAATTGAAGGAATACTCCAAGAGGGCTTATCTCTATGAGTATCGACACATCTTGGATCATAAATTTTACCCACACCAATAGTTTGATAACCACTTTGCTTGAAATATTGGGGAATTGTTAAAATAGTTGGATTTACATCTCGCATCTTAGTTTTAAGATCCCAAACCTTTGTATAATCTGGTCTTTTACCCGTAAGTAAACTTGCTCTAGAGGGTCCACAAATTGCCTGTTGTGTATGATTATTTAAAAAAGTTGTTCCATTGTTAGCAATGGCATCAATATTTGGTGTGACAGCAAAAGAATCTCCATAAATTCCTAAGGTTGGTTTTAAATCGTCAATCGCAATAAATAGGATATTTGGGCTTGACTGATCTTGCGCTTGAATTTTAATGATACTTAGTAGCATTAAATAAATAAACAAGTGTTTTCTCATAGTTTAAATTAGTTTAATCCTTCTAAAAATTCCTTGCGCACTTATTTTATTTGAAAAAGCATAATTAAATTAATTATTAATTAATTCATTTGTATTAATTTCTGATTGTGGAATTGGCAGAGTCATTGTCTCTGTTGGGTCTGTACTTAAAAGGAGATCAACGAAAGGTTTAAAACCAGGGTTTGTGTTATTGTTATGTGTCAAAATAGTATTGTTTAGAAGATAATTAAAACCGCGCCTTCTGTTATTATGAGCATCTTCCCCTTCACCAATTAATTCAAAACGATATTCATTCATTATAGCATCTCTAAACTCATCTTGAGCCCCTAAAAAACCAACTTGAGGAGTCATCCCAACCCTATTTAAAACTTCTGTAACATAACCCAACTGCTGGCCATTTTGTAATTCGTTAGAGATCTCAGCCAACATAAGCAGTAAATCAGCATATCTGTAAACAACTATATTTTGGCTGTTAAATTGGTTGCTATGAGTCGTGTCTTTTTCAGCAAACTTAAATAAGAAAGGGTGACTTGTTCTTACATTTAAACGATTTGTAATCGCAGGATATGCAAGTATCTGACCTCCAGTATTTGCATTTATGTAATCATATAAATACGTTGCGTCAATTCTTGGGTCATTTGGATAGGTACCTCTGTGAGTTTCAAAGACATCTGCATGAATTTTAAACCATCCAAAAGATTGAGCCACTTTATAGTTGTTTGGGGTGAAATTTCTTCCCATTTGAGAATTAGTGGCGTCTTGACTCATTTGCAATTCAAAAATAGATTCTGAATTATTTTCATTAGAATCTGTAAATATGCTACTGTAGTCAGCAGTTAAAGAATATTGTCCATAAACTTTTTCAGCCTCAGTGTATGCCATTTGCCAATAATCCGCTTCTGTTAAAGACCCTTCTCTTAAATCAGCATTGGTAGCTAATGTCATATACAATTTTGCTAATAACATATTCGCAGCATACTGTTTTGGATAGCCAATACCTTTTGTGCCATTTATTAGGCTAGCGGCCATTTTAGCATCACTAATAACTTGAGCATATATTTCCTTTGTTGTTGATTTTGCTCTATTTAGATTGTCTTGATCTGGAAGCTCCGTCCATAAAGGGATGTCTTTAAAAAGGCGAGTTAAATCAAAATAGGCCCAAGCGCGTATAAAGTATGCTTGTCCTACTATATCGTTAAAAAGTAATTCATCATTTGTTATTGGGTTTTCAACTACTATAATATTTTCAATAGCTGCATTTGTTTGCGCAATAGCAGCATACATACCTCTCCAATAGGCTTCTGAAGCTTGATCTTGATTTGGTTTCAAGGACATTAGACTACTATTGTAAGGACTGTTAACACTGTTTCCTTGTCTGGTAGTTATAAAATATCCTGAAAAACCATTTATAACCCAATAGCGTCTCTCCATTGAATCATACGTTGTTAGCTTTTGATAAATACCATCTAAAGCAGCAGTTGCGCTTTCTGGATTATCATAAAGTGTGCGGTCTAGAAATATTGGGTCTTCATCTAAGTTACATGAACTAGATAAAAAACCAAAAATCAATACTAAAATAAATTTTAAATTTTTCATGTGTTTTTGTTTTTTGTATTAATAATTCAATTGTACTTAAAAGTTAATGTTTAACCCTAGTAAAATAGTTTTAGCATTTCTTGGGCCGTTCCAATCTACACCATTAATAAGACCATTATTTAGGAAGCTTGAAACTTCTGGATTATAACCACTATAATCTGTCCAAGTAACTAAATTTTTTCCAGCGATATATACATTAACACGATCCATTAATAAACTCTTTTCTACAGGGATATCGTAGCTTATAGTCACATTATTTAATCTTAAAAAACTACCATCTTCTATAATGCGGTCAGTAATACCTATTGCTTGATAAGCGGTCACATCATAACCTAATCTAGGATATGTATTTGACTGAGCCTCTGGTCTCCATGCATTGTTGTATGCATCAGGGCTAATATTAGTAGCTAATCCTTCAGCATTATTAAGTTTAATTAAATTTCCGTTCGCGATATCATTCCCAAAAACTCCATTAAAAAGAAAGTCTGCAGTAAAACCTTTCAATTTAAAGTTTAAATTAAAACCATAAACAAAATCAGGATTTGGATTTCCTATAAAAGTTCTATCTAAAATATCAATAACTCCATCTCCATTTTGATCTACATATCTCACATCTCCTGGTACGGCTCCATCAACTAGATCTGTATCTTCTGTTTGATAGATTCCATTAGATTCTAAACCATAAAAAAGACCTGTTTCTTCCCCTTCAATAAATACATTTGCTGGGGATCTAAAATAATTACCAGTACTGATTTGATTACCAAAATAAAATGAGCGTTGTTGCGCAACTCCATCAACATAAAAATCCCTGAGAGGGCCACCTAGAGTTTCTATATTTGTTTTATTAAATGCAATATTTCCACCAATATTTATTTGAAAATCATCAGTAGATACAGCAGCAATATTCAATGCTAATTCCAAACCTTTATTAGAAATTGTTCCTCTATTGATAAGAATACTTCTAAAACCTGAAGATGTTGGAATTGGAGCACTTTGTAATAAATCTTTGGTTGTTTTGTCATATAAATCAACACTTCCAGAAACTCTATCGTTTTTAGTCGCAAAATCTAATCCAAAATTTAATTGCTCCGTAGTTTCCCATGTTAAGTTAGGATTTGCCACGTTGTTAAGTGATAAAGGCACACTAGTCCCATTTCCAGGAGTACCGTATAGCTGTCCGTTTATACCATAATCAGACAAAGTACCATAAGACCCAACACCATGGTTTCCAATTTCACCCCAACCAACTCTTAATTTTAAATCTTCAAAAACATTTAAATTTTTAATAAACTTCTCATTATCAAGTCTCCATGCTAATGCAAATGAAGGAAATAAACCAAATCTGTTCTGCTCTGAGAATTTAGAAACACCATCTCTACGAAAAGATGCGGTAAGTATGTACTTGTTATTAAAAGTGTAGTTTATACGGCCCAGTAAAGAAAATATTTGTTGATCTGATTTTAAAAAACGTAATGGCTGCGTAATTAATGAAGCCAAAAAAGGTTGCTGTGTAGTAAGCTCAGGTGTAACAAAATCTGCTACTGCATAAATACTTCTATCTACATTTCTTACATCATAAGTTACACCTGCGGTAGCATTTATTCTATGTTTTCTTTTAAATGTTCTATTAAACCTTAAAAAATTATTGACTTGAAAGGATGTAGTATTTAATGTTGATATTTGTAATGCACCATTAGAAAGATTCCCTTGAAATGTTGTTAAGCCATAAAAACGTCTTCTATCTTTAGTTCTAACATTACCACCTACTTTTAATTGATATTTTAGTCCTTTCAGGGGTAGTTTATAATTCAGTTCTAAAGAAGCAATGTAACGCTTTGCTTTAGACACATCTTCAAAGTCATTTACCCAAGAATACGGGTTTGAAGCCTCTAAATCTTCTCCCAAATCTTCAACTTCTTCAGTAATAACGGGTCTAAATAAAATACCATTTCTAACAAAACTTTGGTTAGAACCAGTTAAATCTCCACCTTCGCTAAAGTTTATATCGTTAAAAGAAGCACCAACTCTAACTTTTAACGTTAATTTATCTGTAAGGTTTTGATTTAAATTAATTCTGAAATCAGTGCTTTTACGACTTGAGTTACTTACAATACCCTTCTGATCATCAAAACCTAAAGAGATATAATAATTTCCATTATCACTACCGCCAGAGGCTGAAAAACCTGATTTTGTACTAAATCCATTTCGGTATAATTCATCTTGCCAATTTAAAATTTGAGCGGGCCTATTAAATACATTTGGATTACCTTCTGAGTCATATTCAATTCCAAATATTTGAGAACCATCTATTTGGAATCGAGGATTAAGACCATTAAGTAACGAAGTTTCATTTTGATACTTAGCGTAGCTAATACCGTCTAAAACATCATATTTTTTATCCATAGTTCTTATAGAAGTTGTTGTAAAGGAATTAATTTTCACTTTCCCTTTAACACCCTGTTTAGTCGTTATTAGTACGACTCCGTTAGCTCCTCTAGAACCATAAATAGCCGTTGCGGATGCATCTTTTAAAACTTGAATACTTTCAATATCTCGCGGATTTATACCATTTAACCCATTTTGAGCTTCTTGCCCTGAATTAGCCACACCACCGGCAGCAATTACATCTTCTCCGGCTGATGATATAATAACACCATCAATGACATAGAGGGGCTCGTTATTTCCACGTAAGCTATTGGTTCCTCTAATTTTTACACTAATACCGGACCCAGGAGCACCTGCATTTTGAGTTACTTGAACACCAGCTGCTCTTCCTTGTAATAGTTGATCTATGGTACCTGATTGGTTTGCTACATTGTCTTTAACTTCGACTGTTACTAATGATCCAGTAACATCTTTTTTAAGTACGGTTCCATAACCTATCACTACAACTTCATCTAATTGTGTTTGGTCTGAAATCATTATTAAATTAACATTTGTAGTTTTAGAAACGTTTACCTCTTGGGTTGTATATCCTAGATAAGAGAATACTAAAATTTTAGTTTGATTAAAAGGAATTGTAATATTAAAATTCCCATCAAAGTCTGTAGCAACTCCCAAGTTTTTAGTGTTTTTAACTAAAATGCTAACTCCAGGTATAGGTAATCCCACGTCATCAGTTACTGATCCAGTAATAGTTTTGGACTGTGAAAAGACCATTGTGGGTAAAAAAACGAGTAAGAAAAATATTTTGTTCATAATTTGTTAAATTTTTGTTTGTGTAGTATACTTAAACTGTCCACTATGTGGTTGTATGCGCTTTCTAGTACTAAATTTCTGTTTTCGTCGGGATCTATTTTATGATCGTATAACATTTTAGCTATTGTTTTGCCCTTTTTATTCCACTCTGTATAAAAATAGCTATCAGCAACTAAAGTTTCTCCTTTATGATAACGAGCTAATGCAGTGTTTTTATAAATTTTTGAAGGATTCTTCAAAGCATTTACAAAAGACTCACCTTCTAAATGTGTTGGCTGAGATATGTTTGCCAATTCACAAATTGAAGGATATAAGTCAACTAATTCTGCTATTGAATTTGTTTTTTTATTTTTAGGAATATTAGAAGCACTTACTATTAGCGGAACCTGAAGCGCTACTTCAAAATTGCTATGCTTTACCCATAAACCGTGTTCCATTAGACTCCAACCATGATCACCAACTAAAATAATGACAGTATTGTCTCGTAACCCTAAATTATCAATAGCATTTATTACTTTACCTATTTGAGCATCTACATAACTTACGGAAGCATAATACCCATGAATTAATTTTTTAGCCATTGTTTCCGAAACTTGGCCTTGTTTAGGGACCTGGTTATAATAGCGTAATTCTCCCCATTTATGATTCGCTTTGCGTGGAGCTGATTTTGGGAACACTGAATTTTTCGGTAATTCTATTTTTTCAGCATCGTATAAATCCCAATATTTTTTTGGCGCATTAAATGGTAAATGTGGTTTTACAAAACCAACAGCCAAGAAAAATGGATTTCCTTCTTTCTTTAACTTTTTTAAGTCTTCAATTGACTTGTTGGCAGTTTTACCATCGTCATATGCATCATCTTTAACATCAATATTTTCATACGCATTCCCATGTTTACCGTTTTCTTCTAGCGTAATATTTTCTTCAGAAATATAATTTCTCCATCCATTTTCAGAGGGATACCATTCTTGATCCCACTCATCAATATCATTTTTTAAATGTGTAATTTTGTTATTACTAATGGTCGTATACCCTTCATTTTTTAGGTGTTGTACCAAGTTTAATACATTTGGCGCTTCCTTTTTTATACTTGAAAAGTATGTTAAAAAACGATTTGAAGTAGGTCTTATGCCAGTTAACAAACTTGCTCTTGACGCTCCACAAACAGGAACATTACAATACGCTCTATTAAAGGTGATACCAGAATTAGCTAAGGCATCTATATTTGGGCTACTAATTTTATTTTGTCCGTAAATATTTAATTCTGGCCGTAAATCATCTACCATTATAAAAAGTACATTCTTTTTATAAGTAGCGCTTATTGTATTATTTTCTTTGGTTGATTTACAACCTAAAAAAAGCACAATACATCCTATGACTATTAATTTATAATGCCTCATTTACAATTCGATTTTATCATTCACAGTTAAGGTTGTTGTTTTTAAATCTTTTCTAGCTGATGAACTTCCAGTCATAATAGTAAACTCACCTGGTTCAACACAATATTCCATATTAATATCATAAAATGCAAGACTTCCAGCATCTAAAGTAAATTCAACTGTCTTTGTTTCTCCTGTATTTAAAACGACACGTTGGTATTCTTTTAACTCCTTTACTGGTCTTGTAGCACTGCTCACGTTATCTCTAATATAAAGTTGAACGATTTCTTCCCCGTCAAATTCACCAGTATTAGAAACCTCCACAGAAACTGTTATTTTTTCGTTACCACTTAATGAGCCATTCGATAAGGTTGGTTTTCCATAGGTATAGTTTGTATAGCTTAACCCAAAACCAAAAGGATACAATGGTGTTTTGCTCTCATCGGCATATTTATGAAAATAAGCAGAGGGTTTGTGATTATAGATCATTCTTAACTGCCCAACACTTCTTGCAATGGTTAACGGTAATTTTCCACTTGGATTCACCTCACCAAATAAAACTTCTGCCACTGCTTGCCCTCCTAAATTTCCTGGTTCCCAGGCTTCAACAATAGCAGGAATATTATCTTGAAGCCAAGGTTCAGAAATAGGTTTACCATTTACTAAGACAATAATTACGGGTGTTCCTGTTTCCCTAATAGCTTTTACTAAATCTAATTGTTTGCCAAACAAATCTAAGTTGGCACGCCCCATATTTTCACCAGCCGTTTTATTTTTCCATTTGTAGCGCATAGAATTATCTCCTACAACAACAATCGCATAGTCAGCATTTCTTGCTTTTTTTGCAGCTTCTTTAATTTTAGAACTTTTTATATTTCTAATATTTTCTCCAGAATTAAAAAAGTTTACAGCATAACCTTTAGTTTCTCCTAAAGTTTTTATCCCTTCATAAATAGTAGTTACATTTTCATCAGGTTGAACTGCGTGCCAATCCCCTAAAATAGATTGGTTATTTGCATTGGGCCCTGTTACGAATATTTTCTTTTTTGAAGTCGTTTTTTGTAAAGGTAAGATTCCATTGTTTTTAAGTAATACAATCCCTTTTCTTGCAGATTCTAAAGCGGTAGCTTTGTGTTCTTCTGTAAAGAGTAATTCTTTCTTTTTCTCTAAATCCACAAATCGGTTTTCAAATAACCCTAATCTAAATTTTGCAGTTAATATTTTTCCACAAGCATCATTTACACGATTTATTGAAAGTTTCCCTTCTTTTACAGATTCAATAATAGCATCTGTAAATTTAGGCCCATGCATGTGCATGTCCATTCCAGCATCAACAGACAAAAAAGAGGCTTCTTTCATGTCTTTTGCGGTATGATGTAATGTATAAATACGTTCAATATCTAACCAATCACTTACATAAAACCCTTTGAAGTTCCATTGATTTCTTAAAAGATCTGTCATGAGCCATTTACTCATATGAGATGGGATACCATTTATCTCATTATGTGCGGCCATAATAGAATACACACCAGCATTAATAGCTTTTTTATATGGTGGCAAATGCACTTCTCTTAAAGTACGAACAGATATATCTGCAGGAGCAGCATTTAACCCATTGATTGATTCTCCTCCACCAATCATGTGTTTTGCGCAGGCAATTACTTTTTGAGTTCCCGTAAAATCATCTTGTTGAAATCCACGTATCATTGCAGCTCCCATATTGCCAACCATAAAAGGATCTTCTCCAAATGTTTCACCAACTCTTCCCCATCTAGGGTCGCGCAACACATCAATGTTAGGTGTGAAGGTCCAATGGCTTCCCGTAGCGCGCATTTCCTTTGCTGTTTGTCTCCCTACGGAATATAAAAAATCATCATTCCATGTGGATGCTAATCCAATTGGTGATGGATATACCGTCGTGCCAGATACCAAAGCATTCCCGTGTATGGCATCAATCCCAATTAAAACTGGAATTTTAAGTGGTGATTTTAAGGCCAATTCTTGCAAGTAATTTGCTTCTTTAGCTGTTAATACATGTAAAAAAGAACCTATCTTTCCTTCTTCACACATTTTTGTAACATCATTTATAGAAAGTGTTTTATAAAAGCCTTGTGCATCATTATTTTCTTTATCATCTTCAGGATTGCCTTTTTTCATGTGCTCCAATCCAACAAATTGGTTCATTTGATACACCTTGTCTTCTAAAGTCATTCTACTCATTAAATCAGCTACACGAGCTTCTATCGACTTTGAGGGGTCTAAATATATAGGATCATCATTCTTAGCTGTTTTAAAAGAAACAAATAGCATAAGTACGGCCCCTAAAACTATCATTTTTATGGTATTGGTTTGTGGGTGCTTTTTACTTATAATTTTCATTTAATTGCCTTATAATTTTATTAAATATGTTGTCTAATCTTTAGTTGATTCTAGCCCTCCAAAATCAGTATCGGAAATACTTCTTAATTCAGTTAATGACATAGTATTGCCATACCCTTTCTTTAAACGGTATAATTCAGTTTTTAAACTATCAACAAGTTCAGCATGCGTGTCAGAATTTATTAGATTATTCATCTCTGATGGATCATTTTGAAGATCATAAAATTCCCAAATATCAACATCATAATAAAAATGAATCAATTTATAGCGCTGATTTCGTATTCCGTAATGCGGTTGGACACGATGGTAAAAAGGATATTCGTAATAATGGTAATACATAGATTGTCGCCAATCTTGAGAGGTTTTTCCTTTAAGATTGGAAAAAAAACTATTGCCTTGGACCGCTTCAGGAACAGCAATACCCGCCATTTCTAATAAAGTTGGGGCAAAATCGATGTTTGAAACAATATCTTCTACAATGGTTCCAGGTTTTATTTTTCCTGGATAACGAATAATAAATGGCATACGCAATGCTTCTTCGTACATAAAACGTTTATCAAAGAATCCATGCTCTCCTAGAAAAAATCCTTGATCTGAAGCATAGATAACGATGGTGTTTTCTTCTAGTCCATTTTCTTTTAAGTATTTCAATACGCGCCCAATATTATCATCTACAGATTTTATAGTTGCTAAATAATCTTTGATGTACTTCTGGTATTTCCACTCACGAATCTCTTCACTAGATAAATCTTCTGTAGGAGCTACAATCTCGCCAGGTTTAAATCCGTATTTCATCCATTTTCTTCGCTCTTTTAACGAGAGAGAATCTGGAGGTGTCATTTTCATGTCTTTTCTAGAGAAATAGTCCATTGTCATCTCGGTATCTCCTGCAGTTAATTCTCTTGCTTTGTAATCATCATTAAAAGTTGCTGGATATGGCATTTCTATATCGTCCCACAGGTCTTCATATTTAGTGTCTGGGGCCCATTCACGATGTGGGGCTTTGTATTGTAACATAAGGCAAAAAGGTTCTTTTTCGTCTCTACCATTGAGCCAGTCTATAGCAAAATCAGTAGTTAAATTTGTGGCATACCCTTTTTCTTTAATTTTTTTGCCATTGTCATTATACAAAGGATTCCAGTACAAACCTTGTTGTCCTTGAGATATGTGATATTTATAATAGTCAAAACCAACAGGTTCTGATGCTAAATGCCATTTACCAACCAAAGCAGTTTGATACCCCGCTTTTTTTAATTCTTGTGGGTATGTCCATTGTTTGCTATCAAAAACTCCTCCTTTATAATTTTTATAATACCCGTTAATATGACTGTATTTTCCAGTCAAAATAGCTGCTCTACTAGGGCCACAAATTGCGTTGGTACATAAGGCATTGGTTAATAAGGCTCCCTGATTTGCAATACGATCTATATTGGGTGTTGGAGCTATATCCTTAAAAATACCACCATAAGCAGATATAGCATTGGTTGCGTGATCATCAGAAAAGATGAATATGATGTTAGGTGATTTTTGTTTGCTGGGCTTGTTTTGACTGTAACAAGTTAATGCGGTCAATAAAAAAAGTAAAATGAGGAATTTATTATTATAATACACGAATTGAATTTTATAGAAGTTAAACAGCTGATAAGATCAAATAGTATCTATTTTGATCTTATCAGCTGTTTTTTTTAATATTTTTTACTTATAATTTAATAATCCTTTTAGTCAACACAGTTCCGTTGTCAATTTGTATCAAATGAACGCCAGATGATAGTTCTGAAATATCTATTTGGTTGGTATTGAAAACTTCTTTTTCCAAAGCTCCTAATACCGAATATACCTTTATCGAATTGATATTTTCAATTCCTTTAATTGATACAATATCTGATGCAGGATTTGGATAGATTGAGATTGACACTATATCTTGATTTGGACTATCTAGAATTGTTCCTCCATATTCAAAAGCGCCAGCATCAGCAGTAGCACCACGAGAAGCATATCTTTGATCTACGTCAGGAAGTGTAGTTCCAGTTGCAGAAGTACAATGATCAACAGCATCACCAGCAGGAGTAAGCGCTAAAACATTAGAGAATCCTCCTTCATCAGTTAATGCTGTTGGAAGACCTATTTGCCCTGCAGTAAGACCTGTAATATTGTTAAGATCATTAACAATGTTATCTACATTTTGCAAATCTGATGAAACGTTATTTATAAAGTTTGGTGACTGTGCATAAGCAAAATTAATCCCTCTAGCTGTTATTGTTCCAGCTCCTACAAATATTGAATTATAGGCATTAAAATTAAGGTTGTTTGCTGCTGATCCATGAGTTCTATTAAAATAAAGTCCGTAATTAATTGCGTTACCTGTTCCTGTATTACGGCCGCAAGTTACATGAGTCATATTTAAAGTAAGAGTTGGCAAACCAGAACCATCAGCTAATTGCCCACCTTGAGCATAACCAATACCTCCCGAGGCTGCTGAACTGTTAAGAGCCATAGTTGTATTCTCCATGTTAATTGTTAACGTTTTATTTACAGCAATTCCACCAGCATAAACATAAAATGCACCACCAGCATTAATAGAAGTATTGTTGTTAATAAGCGAGTGTGATATATTAATGATTTTATTTGCTCCAGAAGTTGAGTCTTCACCATTTACTACCGACACATGAATACCACCTCCATTATTTGCAGAATTGTTTCTTAAAATAACGTTATTGATATTAACGTTTGCTGAAACTATACTTATTCCTCCACCATTACTACCAGATGAATTATTCTCTACAATAAGATTGGATAGTGTAATTTGAGAACTTGTGGATTTATCAACCAATAATCCTCCACCATTTCCACCAACATTTCCACCACTAATAGTTAAATTTGAGATGCTGAAGTCACCAGATACAGAGCTGGTGTAAAATAATACACGACCAGTTCCCGTAAAAACAATACCGTCAGTTGCAGGGTCATCTCCCTGTAAACTAACAGCCTTATTGCTAGTTAATTTTTCATCAAAAATACCGTCTATAACAATTATATCTCCTCCAGCAGCGGCCGTGTAGGCATCAGCAAGAGTATTGTATGAAGTGCCATTAAGCGTAGCTGTTTGGGCTATAATTACGCTTGTAATTAATGTAAAAAATAAAAATGTAATTTTTTTAATCATGATACTGTGTTTTTAATTATTTATTTTATTATCGTCCTATTTCTCTAAAAATCCACAAATAAGTAATGTGTAATTTTTTTATAATATTATTTTAAATTAACTACCCTCAAATTTACTTGTAATGTAGATTCTTTGGAAGGTGATATGTATTTTTAGTAGGGAGTAATGGTTTTACTTATTATTCTAAAAGTCATTTCACCTTTCTCTTTTATAATTTCTCCATTGCTCCATCTTGTCTTTGCCAAGAGTTAGAAATGTTGTTCAAATTAATTTTTTAGTGAAATTAAAAAAACTCCATTAGGATATGGTTTAAATATTGTTCAAATTAGTTAATTATTTAACCAAACAAAACATTTACAGGGCCTCATAAGTACAATGTCATTAAGTACTAGTGATAGGAATTTATTTTTTCGATAGGCTTGCTTTTCCAAGTAATTCCAGGTTCCCATTTAGGGGCCTTCACCTTGCTTAAATAAGAGTCTAGGGCTTTTTCTAGTGTATTGGTTTTGTGAGGGTGAGATTGTGCTAGATTGTTTTTCTCTTCTAAATCTTTAGTAATATTAAACAATAGAAGCTCCTGGTTATCATGAAACTTTATCAGTTTAAAATCATCAATGATGATAGCAGAATGTGCTCTTTTAAGTGCTATTGCATTTTCATAAGGCACATGGAATACTAAGCCTTCAGAAAATCTAATAACCTCGCCTTTACCATTATTGGTGAGTATGTTTTTAAAGCTTCCTCCATCAATTTGCTCTCTAAGAGGCATTTTATAACCTGCTAAGTCAATAATAGTTGGCAATAAATCAGAGAATGTAATACTTGTTTTGGATTCTACCCCAGCTTTAATTTTAGGTCCACAAATAATAAAAGGAACTCTAATACCACCTTCCATAGCATCCCATTTACCTCTACTAAGTGGTGTATTTGATCCTTGTTTGTAAAATGATCTTGGCGGCATCACTGGTACAGCACCATTATCTGAAGTATAAATAATATACGTGTTATTTTCTAGGCCTAAGTCTTTTACTCGGTCTAACAATAAGCCAACTCCTGAGTCTAAATCTTCAGTCATTGCGGCAAAACCTACATGTTTTTGATAGGCTCCCTTTTCTTTGTTTTTGTATTTTTCTAATGTTTGTTTTCGCATCATAACATCAGAGTGAACTGCATAATGAGAAACTTGTAAAAAAAACGGGGTATTTGATTTGGCTTGTTTTTCAATAAAAGCAATAGCTTTTTGTGTGGTGCTAAATATTTTTTTAGGGTCCTGGTCAATATTATTTAGCCATTGATTTTTATTTGACTTGTAATTAAAACCACCTTCTTTATTTCCCGTAATACCATCACTAAGGTCATATCCTAATTCTGAAGGGTCTACATCAATTCCCCATTTGCCAACATGAGCCGTTTTGTAACTGGAATTTATGCTTTTTAATAATTTAGGAATTGTAAATGCGCTTTGATGATCGATATGATTTGTATTCATCCCTACTCGTATCATTTTTAAGCGGGCCGGAGTTTGTCCAAACTGAATGCTATAACGCGATGGAGAGCATACGGGTGCACTGGCATAGGCCGAAGAAAACCGCATACCACGATTTGCTAATTTCTCTACATTAGGGGTTTGATGGTAGTCGCTTTTTGACTGAACGTTAGTGTCCATCATTTGAACAGAGGTTCCATTCCAACCTTGATCATCTGTTAAAATAATAATAAAGTTTGGAGATTTTTGATCATTGTTTTTCTCAACTTTTGCAGTCTTACAACCTATAAAAGTTATGATTAATCCAATTATTAAAAGACATGAAGTACTACTTGTTTTCATCTATTATTGTTTTTTAAAATGACTGTGGTCTGCTTGTGTTTAAATCTCCATACCCCAAATCATCTGCAAATATGTAGACAATATTGGGTTTGTGACCAAAAGAGCAGAAACAAAGAATTAATAGTAGTAAAAACATTTAATTTTTTAATTTTCTCTACTATATTCTTTTGGTGTTTTACCAAAGGTTTTTTTGAATAACGTACTAAAATATCTTGGGTCGTTAAAACCTGATTGATAAGCAACATCACTCATTCTCATTTTTTTATTTGTTTTTAGTAATTCTGAGGCGTGATTCAGTTTAATTCTTGTAACTAAATCTACCGGTGACATGTCTACTAATCCTTTTAATTTCCGAAATAAACTTGACCGGCTGAGGCCTGTTTTCTCAGAGATTAAATCAATTGAAAACTCACTGGTTGTAATATTTTCTTTAATTATTTGAACCACCTCAGAAAGGAAGTTATCATCAGCTGTTTTATTTTTTACTTTGCTCTCTGTAATTGGGTTAAAGATTTGATGTAACCTATGTCTAGACTTGATAAGGTTGTTAACCGTTGCCATCAAAATTTGGATATTAAAAGGCTTTTCAACATAGGCGTCTGCTCCAATTTCTAATCCTTCAACCTTATCATCAATATCGCTTAAAGCTGTAATCATAACCACAGGTATATGACTGGTTTTAAAGTTTGCTTTAATGATATTACATAATTCCTTACCATCCATTACAGGCATCATAACATCAGTTATGATTAAATCTGGGTTTTTTGCTACTGCTATTAAAAGTGCCTCTTTGCCATTAGGGGCATCTACTACAGTGTATTTTTTTTCTAATTCAACCTTAATAGTTGCTCTTAAATCTTCATTATCTTCGACAAGTAATATGAGTTTATTGGTGCTAAGATTATTTTCAATAAACTCAGATTCATTTGTGTCATTTTCTTCAATTAATATGTCTTTTTCATTGTAATGCTCACTTCCTTTTTGTAAAATCACACTAAAAGTAGCACCTAAATTTTCCTTGCTCTTTAATTTAATTTGTCCTTTATGTAATTCTACTATTTTTTTTGAAATCATCAAGCCCATACCAGAGCCAGAAATCCCTTTATTATTTATATTAGTGCCTCTTGTAAATCTTGAAAAAATTAATTTTTGTTCTTTCTCTGGAATCCCAAAGCCATAATCAATAAAATCTATTGTAATAGTTTTGTTATTCACTGAAGCATTTATTTCAATTTGCCCCCCATCTTCACTATACTTTATTGCATTTGAAATTAAGTTATAAAAAATTCGAGTCATTTTATTTTCATCAAACCATACATTTATCTTTGGAACAGAAATGGAAATATCAATAGATTTTTTTTCGAGTAGTGGTTCAACCTCAGCAATGATTCTATGTAATATTTTTTTTAAATCTACTTTTGTTACTGATAAATTAAGCATTCCGCGATCTGCCTTTTGAAAGTCCAAAAGCTGTGTAACATATTCGCTTAAGTTTTGTGTATTTCGAGAGATTAAATCAAGACTGTTTTGAAATTTATTTTCTTCAGCAGAAAGTTGTGAGACCAAGAGTTGAATTAGTGTAACTGGAGTTCTAATATCATGTGCAACCTCTGTAAAAAACTTTATTTTACTTTCATTGTTGTTTTTATCTGCTCTTGATTTCCTTATTTGAATAAATAAATATAATAACATAAACCCTATCAGGCCATACCCTAAAAAGGCCCAATAGCCTAGCCAAAACGGGTTCTTGATAATAATATCGATAGTGTAAGTTTCTGGAGAAGACACCCCATCTGCATTAGTAACTTTAGTTTCTAACGTATAATTACCCGGAGGTAATTTGGAATACATAGCCTTTCTACTATTTTTTGACATAATAGGGAGTTCATCATAGCCCTTTAACTGCCAAGAAAATGTCTGTTTTTTTGATCCATAAAGACTGGGAGTTTCAAAATCAAAACTTAGTGAATTCTGGTTATAATTAAGTTCAAGCGTTTCAAGAAAATTTATGTTTTTTTTAAGCATTGTGCTATCTGGCACAACACCATTCACTTTAAACTCAGAAACATAAATCTTAAAACTTCCTTTCTCTTTTTGTAAATCTAATGGGTTGAATAGCGCAGCCCCTTTTGGCCCGCCAAAAGCTAAACGGCCATCACTAGTTTTTGTAGAAGCCCCAATGCCAAAAGTCTCAATTGTTAAACCATCTCTAGAATCGAACTTACTAATAATAGTTTTTTTTGTATTTAATTTCCATAATCCTGAATAACTTCCTAACCATAAATTTTCATCTACATCTTTTTGAATTGAAAATACTGTCCCCGATTCAAAATTCAGTTCTTTGTTTACTAATTTTATATCATTGGTAGCTAAATTATATTTTAATAATCCTTGCGTGTTTCCAATCCAAAGACAATTGTTTTGTTTATCAAATAACAAAGAGTAAACCTGATCAAGGATCTTGACGCCTGGATTTTCTATTTTTTTTAAGCTTTTTGTAGCCTTATTAATTTCAAACAATCCATTTGCAGACCCTACGTATACAATATTTTCATTACCCGCAACAATAGCCCGAGCATTACCAGTTTTATAACTGTTTACAAGGGTGTTATTTCGATATTGTTTTACAGGACCATCAATGCCTCCTACCCATATATCGTTCTCATCTATGTGGGTTGTAAAAATTAATTTAGATTTCTTTTCTTTTTCTATTAGAGGAAAGTCAAGCGTTTCACCTGTTTTTGTGTTAAACTGAAGCAATCCATTACCATAAACACCTAAAAGGAGATGTTCCCCATACTTATTAATAGTTAATACGGGCCTATTTAAACGACTTGATTTCTTATTATAATTAGTCCACGCTCCATCTGGTGAAAGTTTGCTGAGGCCACTTTCTGTACCAAACCAAACATTTCCGCCCTCTTCAAAGTATATAGAGCGAACATAATTGTTGGGAATACTGTTTGATTTGTATGGAACGTAAGAAATATTTTTAAAGGCATTATCTTTAGGTAAAATCAAATCAATACCGACCTCTCTTAGCCCAAGCCAATACACATTGTCGTCATCAACAAAAATTTCATAGATACTTTTTTGACTTAAGGAGTTTAGATTATTAGGATTGTATTTTATTTCATTGACAAGTTTAAAATTTTCATTCATTGTCAATAAACCCACTCCCTCTAGTGCTATTAATGCTTTATCATCCTTATCAAACCCAATGGATCTTATCGTATTTGTTTTTGTTCGCCTACCAAAAAGGGTTACTTTATTTACTTTTTCATTATCAATAACAAAAAGGCCTTTCTGGTAAGTTCCTGCCCAAATACGATTTTGCTTGTCAAAATCAAAATCAAGGGTTTCAATATTTTTTAATAGTGTTTTATGTTTTATTAATTGATTGTTTTTTTCAAGAAAATCGTACACATTGATTCCTTTTGTAGATGCAACGTATACTTTATTTTGTTTTACATGAATTTGTCTATTAAAGAGAGTGTTAGGAAATAAGACTTTACTTAATTTTTTAGATTTTAAATCATAGATTAATAACCCCGATTTAAGACCAATAATTATAGTATTATCATTGATTTGTTCAAAACATAAAAAATTGCGGTACTTTAAGTTTAAAATACTTTTGAAACTATCTTTTTGGTATTGATATTGCAAAAGTTCTCCTTTAGAACCCAACACAAAAAGAGTTCCTTTTTTGCTACTAATATCTACAATGCCATGGGCTGTATATTTGTTATAGTTTTTAAAATTATATCCAGAGTATCTGTTTAAGCCTTGTGCAGTTCCAATCCACATATAGCCCAAAGAATCCTTGGCAAAAGCACGTACAGCACCACTTTTAATGCCATCATATGCACCAAGATGTTTAATTTGCTGCCCGTATATTTGGGAAGGCAGAAAAAACACTAGTGCGCAAACTAGAGAAAAAACATATCTCATTATAATAATGAATTTAGAAAATTAACAACTACAAGGCAACCTGCTGTAAAAATACAATTTGTTTGTGTCTAAAAGTTAGGCAATTAAAAATACAATTCTCTATCGATAAAAACAACTTGCGAGTTTTATTGGTCTTGTTTTGATTTAATAACTTCTTTCAACCACCAATCTCTTTCTGGATTATACTTGTATTGCTTTTTTAATTTTGTTGCTTCGTTTCTAAGATTGGCCTCAATTTCAGCGTATTTGGGATTGTTTATCAAGTTAGTCATTTCTCCAGGATCAGCTTTAAGATCATACAACTCATCAATATCATTTTTTAAAAAAGTATCCACCAATTTGTAACTATCTGTTCTAACTGCGATTTGATTTGGTCCAGCAAAAGGCCAATAAGTATCCAAATAATATTCAAAAAGAATCGATTTTCTCCAATTATCTTCTGTATCACCTTTCAATAAATTTACCATTGATTCTCCCTGCATATAGTCAGGTTTTTCAATTCCTGCTAGATTAAGAATTGTTGGAGCCATATCAATATTTAAACATTGTTCATCTATTATAGTATTTGGTTTTATAAGTTTTGGATACCGAATAAGCATAGGTACACGCATAGAATTCTCATATGCTAATCGTTTATCTAAAAAGGTGTGTTCTCCCATAAAATAGCCATTATCACTACTATAGATAATTACTGTATTATCTAATTCACCCATTTGTTCTAAAGTTGCTAATACTTTTCCTAAAGACTCATCAATTGCAGCTAAACAGCGTAATAGATTCATATTTCTATTATAATTTATAGGCCACTTTTTTTCAGGCAACTCTAAAGCAATAGGGAGGTTGTTTTTCCAATCAAACCCAAAGGTTTTTTTTCGTTGCCACTGAGGTTTTCCTTTAAATGTTTCTTTATGAGTATCATAAGGGGGAGTTGGCAGTTCTTCTTCTTTGTATAAATCAGTGTGTCTAGGTGCTGGCAGATGGGGTTGATGTACCGCTTTGTGCCAAAGATTTAAACTAAATGGTTTGTTTGGATCTCGTTTTTCTTTTAACCAAGAGATAGCTTTGTTGGTTAGGATGTCCGTGATATATCCTTTTTCTTGGTATTCTTTGCCATTTTCATTTACAGAAGGGTCAAAATACTTCCCTTGTCCAATGAAACTAAACCAATAATCAAAACCAGGTCTTATATGATTTTTCCCCTTTTTATGAGCCATGTGTATCTTACCCACATGAGCAGTTTGATAGCCTGCTTGTTGTAAATGAGAAGAAAATGGAGCAAACTCATCCCATTTAGGATCTACATGTATATTATTTTGGTTTACGCCATGGATATGAGGATAGGTACCAGTTAAAAAACTTGCCCTTGAAGGGGAGCAAATAGATTGTGTAACAAAAAAGTTTTCTATGTTGGCACCTTCTTTTGCTAATCTATCCATATTTGGTGTTTTTAAAAACGGATAACGCCCACTGATACCCATAGCATCAAATGGCTGATCATCTACCAAAACAAATAAAAAGTTTGGTTTTTTTGATTCAGTAGCCCTTTGATTTTTTTGAGCATTCACAGAAGTACACGACATTATAAAAGCAATGCAACATATTAACAAAAAGATATTATTTAAGCCAGTTACAGAATTTTTCTTCATTTTTTTACTATTTGATATTTATAAAAATATAGATGTAAATATGAATCCAAGCATGATTAAAAGAGTTCCAATTTAGGTCAAATTATTTTAATAATTGGTCATGGTTTTGAGAAAGCTATTGTTGTATTGCCTACCAAACTAATTCGAACATACGGTACACTATTAAATTTATAAAACCACAGCATAGATTATTTATTTAAGGTAAGATTAGCCTAACTTTACAAATAAAACGGCCTTTATTTATTCATGAAGCAAAATCAAACAACCTCTCAAAACCCCGATATCCATTGGCTGCTTAAAACTCACTTTGGATATGACAGTTTTAGACCCAACCAACTAGAGATTATCCAGCATGTTTTGTCTGGTAAAGACACCCTGGCTATTATGCCAACAGGAGGAGGTAAAAGTTTATGCTATCAATTACCCGCCTTGGCTCAACAAGGAGTTGCAATTGTTATATCTCCCCTAATTGCCCTTATGAAAGATCAAGTAGATGCTTTAAAAAGCAATGGAGTATCTGCCGCGTTTTACAACAGCTCACAAGACCAACAAACCCAGCAAGATATTTTAGAGAGTTTAATGGCTGGTACTTTAAAATTACTCTATGTAGCCCCCGAGAGTATTTGGGGAATAACAAACTATCTAGAGAAAAGCATTATTAGTTTGATTGCTGTAGATGAGGCGCATTGTATTTCTTCTTGGGGGCATGATTTTAGACCAGCATACACCCAATTAAAGCGGTTGCAGTTAGAATTTCCTGGGGCTCCCATAATAGCCTTAACCGCAACTGCCGATAAAGCAACACAAGAAGATATTGTGAATCAATTAGGAGTCCCTAAGGCTACTAAGTTTATATCCAGCTTTGATAGGCCTAATTTATATCTTGATGTAAGACCAGGCCAACAAAGATTACAGCAAATATTTAAGTTTTTAGGATCTCGTGGGTTGCAAAGTGGTATCATTTATTGTTTGAGTAGAAAAAACACCGAAACACTTGCCACAAAATTAAAAGCAAAAGGCTATGATGCCAAAGGCTATCATGCAGGTTTAGCGCCAGAGCTTAGAAGTAGCATTCAGGAAGATTTTATAAACGATAGGACACCTATCATTGTAGCCACAGTTGCCTTTGGTATGGGTATAGATAAAAGCAATGTACGCTGGGTGATACATTACAATATGCCTAAAAACATTGAGGGCTATTATCAAGAAATTGGCCGTGGTGGCCGTGATGGTTTAAAAGCACATGCACTATTGTTTTATAGCTATGCAGATGTCATGCAACTGCGCAAATTTGCAGAAGGCACACAAACTCAAGAAATACAAATAGCCAAGTTAGAGCGCATGCAGCAATTTGCAGAAGCACTGAGTTGCAGGCGTAAAGCGCTTCTCAACTACTTTGGCGAGTTTATAACAGAAGACTGTGGCAATTGTGACATCTGTAAAAACCCTCCAACCTATTTTGATGGTACACTCATTGCCCAGAAAATATGCTCAGCGGTAGTTAGACTTCAAGAAAAAGAAGCTCTTGGGCTAGTCATAGATGTATTGCGGGGGTCTAATAACCAACAAGTTTTTGAAAAGGGGTACCAACACATCAAAACATTTGGGGCTGCAAAAGACATCTCTTGGAGAGATTTGCAACAATATATAATACAGCTGCTCAATCAAGGAGTATTAGAAATTTGGTTCCATCAAGGAGGTAGATTGCTTTTAACTAGCCAAGCAAAACAGATTTTGTTTGAAGGGAAGCAAATTAAACTAGCAACCTTATCTAAGCAGCAGGCCAAAACAAAAGAGCTTAAAGAAACTAGCGCCGTTAAAACAAAAGAATTATTTGAAAAGTTAAGAGTTCTTCGCGCTGTTTATGCAAAAGATATGGGCGTGCCAGCCTATGTTATTTTTAGTGATGCCAGTCTTAAAGATATGGAGCAAAAAAAGCCAACCACCATGGAAGGTTTCTCTAGGATAAGTGGTGTAGGAAAAGCCAAACTTGAAAAATATGCAGCAGCTTTTATTAAAATAATTGCAAAGCACCAGGACGGCAATGCTACAAAATTACCCACCCACCAAAAGAGTTATAATTTGTTTCTAGAGGGACTATCTATAACCCAAATTTCCCACAAGAGAGGTATTACTGAAAACACCGTGTATACCCATTTGATAAAAATAAATGAAATGGGCACCCCATTAGATTTACATCAATTTATAAACTCCTCAGAGATTTTAAAGATTCAGCAGGCAAAAAAAGTACTAGAAAACCCAGATAGTCTTAAATCTTATTTTGAATATTTTGAAGAAAAAATACCTTATCATAAAATAAAATTGGGATTGTATTTGAAAAAATAAATCTCTTGAGCGGTCATAAAAAAAGCCATTACATACTATAATGGCTTTCGTTCTTTTTCATAGCAATTGTAATTTTAGTGAGTCTAGAAAGACGTAAAAACACAATCATACCTCAAAATTCGACTTAATTTAAAGTCTTACGGCTATTATGTGAGAAAATTATGAACTTGTTTGACCGCTATAACACGGTTAATTTTGTTTGATTAGTCTATTTTTGATATTA
>Ga0209830_10001073_pt1 | contig 25330 bp, 24 predicted proteins | sample ArcticOcean_MG_C_12_FD_187439 | JGI IMG/M metagenome (GOLD analysis project Ga0209830, IMG submission 187439) | Marine microbial communities from western Arctic Ocean - ArcticOcean_MG_CB8_130 (SPAdes) (version 2) | ecosystem: Environmental > Aquatic > Marine > Oceanic | place: Arctic Ocean...
CTTAAATGAGATAGATTTAGATATTAGTATTAAAATAGATAGTATTATATCCCTTTTAACCGTTGAAGAAAAAATAGCAATGTGCCATGCACAGTCCAAATTTAGTTCTACTGGGGTACCAAGATTGGGGGTTCCAGAATTATGGATGTCTGATGGGCCACATGGAATTCGTGCAGAAATGAATTGGGATAATTGGAACTATGCTAATTGGACAAACGATTACATCACTGCCTTTCCAGCTTTAACTTGTTTAGCCGCAACCTTTAATCCAGGTTTATCCAAAAAATATGGTGTAAGCTTGGGGGAAGAAGCTCGATATAGAAATAAAGATGTCTTACTTGGTCCAGGTGTAAATATATACCGAACGCCTCTAAATGGTAGGAATTTTGAATATATGGGAGAAGACCCCTTATTAGCTTCGCTTATGGTCGTTCCTTACGTACAAGGTATACAAGAAAATGGAGTGGCGGCATGTGTTAAGCATTTTGCTCTAAATAATCAGGAGCATTGGCGTGGTCATATAAATGTTGAAGTAAGTGATAGAGCTTTACATGAGATTTATTTACCAGCTTTTAAAGCTGCTGTTCAAGAGGGTAACGCATGGGCGATAATGGGTGCCTATAATAAATTTAGAGGAGAGCATTGTTGTCATAATCAAATATTGTTAAATGATATTTTAAAAACTTCATGGGGTTTTGAAGGCGTAGTAATTTCAGATTGGGCAGGAACACATGATACAAGTGAGGCAATTTATAATGGATTAGATATTGAAATGGGGACTCCATCAAACAGTAATATATCAAAAAGATTTCCTTATAATAATAATTTTCTAGGTCAGTCTTTTTTAGATAAAATAATTTCTGGAGAGGTTAATGAGTATGTTCTAAATGATAAAGTAAAGAGAATATTGAGATTAATGTACAGAACATCATTAAATAAAAGCCGACCCTTTGGAAGTGTTAATAATAAGAAACATTTAAATACAGCTTATAAAGTCGCTACAGAAGGTGTTGTTTTACTTAAAAATACAGATGGATTTTTGCCAATTGATATTTCAAGAGAAATAACAATTGCGGTTATAGGCGAGAATGCTACAAAATCAATGACTGCTGGCGGCGGTTCTTCAGAGTTAAAAGCAGACAATGAAATATCTCCTCTTGAAGGCCTGCGTAAACATTTTATAAATGCAACAATTATACATTCTCAAGGTTACACTTCAGAAGAAAGTAATAAAAAAAGAAATGAAGAATTAAAAGAAGAAGCTTTGTCTATCGCTGAAAAAGCAAATATTGTTTTATTCATAGGAGGCTTAAATAAAAACAATTCTCAAGATTCTGAAGGTGCGGATAGACAGCATTATAATCTGCCTTATAACCAAGATGATTTAATAAAATCTATTGCTAGAATCAACAAAAACACAGCGGTTATTTTAATTAGTGGAAATGCCGTTAGCATGCCTTGGAGAAATAATGTAATGTCGATAGTTCAGTCTTGGTATCTAGGTAGTGAAGCTGGAAACGCAATTGCTTCAATTTTAAGTGGAGAGGTTAATCCTTCCGGTAAATTACCTTTTTCCTTTCCAAAAAAACTGTCTGACAATGCAGCCCATTATTATGGAGAGTTGTCATATCCTGGCAATGGTGAGACACAATACTATAAAGAAGATATTTTAGTGGGATATCGTTGGCACGATACACAAAAAATAAAACCAGAATTCGCGTTTGGATACGGCATGACTTACACCTCTTTTAAATTGTCGAATATAATCTCTGATAAAAAAAAATATGGCTCATTGGATACTATTAAAATAAGTTGTGATGTAAAAAATACTGGTAATCTTGAGGGAAAAGAAGTCATTCAAGTCTATGTGGGGAAAAAGAATTCAAAGGTAAAAAGAGCACTCAAAGAACTAAAAGGATTTGAAAAGCTATCTCTTTTAAAAGGAGAATCTAAAAAAATCAATATTTTCATTGAAGTAGATAAACTTGCCTTCTATGACGAAACTATTTCTGATTGGAATATTGAAAAAGGTGAATATATTATATATGTGGGTAATGCGTCTGATAATATTTCAAAAGAGATTCCAATAACAATTATATAATAGTGTGTGTTTTTAGTTTTTATTAATTTATAATTACCCCGTCAGCTAGAAATGAAATATTATACTCTGGTTCTGTAATTTTTTCAATTTCTTGAAGTGGTTTACCAGCATCCTCTGCATAATGCCTTAAAAGCTCAACACTTATAGTATCTTGTTTTGCCTGACCCTGCATAATAACTCTTTTATTTTCAGCTCCAGATTTAGGAACAAAAAAACCATAATCTTTAAATCTAACCAAAATAGTATCTTCTTGAACCTTCACTTGCATCCAGCATCCTTTTTTAGGACAGGTAGACAAAATAGTTCCTTCTATTTTAGTTTCAACTTCAGCTTGATTTTCAGCAAACTTTTTAACCTTTTCAAAATCACTAATATTATTTAGTGTGATTTTATCTCCATAAAATTTTAGTTCTTTAGGTTGATTTTCATTGCAAGAAAAAAAAGAAAGTATGGTTATATAAATTATTAATTTATTCATTTGAAATATATTTTATTTGATGTTCAAAGATAATTAAACTAAATTCATACTGTAATTTAAAAAAACTAAAAAGATGAAACTTAAGTCACCCCTAAATCCATTACCAATAATTTGTAGCATTTTATTAATAACTATTTTTTCCTGTAATACAAACCCTATGCTAGAAAATTGGTCCAATAGTGATGCAAATTATGGTGGAGTTCCTGCATTTGATAAAATGAACCCCAATGATGTTAAAGAAGCTATGCTCAAAGGGATGGAGTTAAGTCTTAAAGATTATAATACAATTGCTAATAATTTAGAGGAACCTACATTTGAAAACACCATTGAAGAAATGGAAAGATCTGGAAAGCTTTTAGATGATGTTTATTCTTATTATGGAATTTTATCGAGCAATATGTCAAGCCCGGAGTTTAGAATAATTCAAGGAGATTTAGCTCCAAAACTTTCTGAATACTCGTCTAAAATTAGCCAAAACGAAAAATTATTTAAAAGAATTAGTTCTATCTACGAGGCTTCCTTAATTAATCCATTAGAAAATGATCAACAAAGAGTGCTAGATTTAACATATAAAAGCTTTGCAATGAGTGGAGCAGCACTTGATGCGGATAAAAAACAACGATATGCAGAAATTAATCTAGAGCTTTCTAGTTTATATAATGACTTCTCTAATAATGTTTTACACGATGAAGAAAACTATGTTACCTATTTAGATGAAACACAGCTTGGTGGTTTGTCAAATGGATTCATAAAGTCTGCTAATAATATAGCTAAAGACAAAGGTTTTGAAGATAAATATGCAATTACAAATACTAGATCTTCAATGGATCCACTATTAACTTATTCAACAAATAGAAAAATACGAGAAGTTGTATGGAAAAACTATTATTCTAGAGGGGATAATGGAGATGAGTTTGATAATAATGAAATTATTGCTGAAATATTACGATTAAGAAAAGAACGAGTTGGTTTATTAGGACATGATAATTATGCACAGTGGAGACTTCAAGACAGAATGGCTAAAACTCCAGAAAATGCAATGGAACTGATGGAGGCTGTATGGCCTGCAGCAATTGCTAGAGTGGATGAAGAGGTTGCTGATATGCAAAAAGTTGCTGATGATACCAGTAGCGATAAAATAACAATAGAACCTTGGGATTATAGATTTTACTCTGAAAAAGTTAGAAAAATAAAATATGATTTAGATTCTGATGAAGTGAAGCAATATTTACAACTAGATAAATTAACGGATGCTATGTTTTATGTGGCAGGAGAATTATTTAATTTTAAGTTTACCGCTTTGGAAAAAGGCAAAGTCCCTGTTTTTCATGAAGATGTAAATGTTTGGGAAGTTGAGGACAAAACAAGTGGGGAGCATATCGGCTTATGGTATTTAGATCCTTACGCTAGGCAAGGTAAAAGATCTGGAGCCTGGGCTACAACTTATAGAAGTCAAACAACAATGGATGGGAAAACAAATGTATTAGCATCTAATAATTCTAATTTTGTTAAACCAGCTCCAGGAGAAGCATTATTAGTTTCTTGGGATGATGCTACAACTTTCTTCCATGAATTTGGGCACGCATTACACTTTTTCTCTTCAAATGTAAAATACCCAACTTTAAATGGTGGAGTAAGAGATTATACTGAGTTTCAATCTCAGCTATTAGAAAGATGGCTTTCTACAGATAGAGTTATAAATCAATTTTTAGTACATAATGATACTGGAGAACCTATGCCTAAAGAATTAGTGGCTAAGATTAAAAAAGCTTCCACTTTTAACCAAGGGTTTGGAACTACCGAATACTTAGCATCTGCAATAATGGATATGAAATTTCATTTAGCGGATCCTGAGAATATCGATGTTGACAAATTTGAAAGAGAAACATTAGCTGATCTTAAAATGCCTTCAGAGCTTCCAATGAGACATAGAACGCCTCATTTTGGACATGTTTTTTCTGGTGAAGGATATGCAACTGCTTATTACGGATATATGTGGGCAGATGTATTAACTGCAGATGCATCAGAAGCATTTGCTGAAGCTCCAGGAGGGTTTTACGACAAAGATGTTGCTAAAAAATTAGTAGATTATCTTTTTGCTCCAAGAAATTCAATAGACCCTGCAGAAGCATATAGACTATTTAGAGGAAGAGATGCAAAAATAGAAGCATTAATGAGAGATCGTGGATTTCCTGTAATGAATAACTAAAAATGGTAAACATAGAAATTATTGGTCTTATTGCTGCTGCTTTTACGACTTCCTCATTTTTACCTCAAGTAATTAAAATTTGGAAAACCAAACAGACTAAAGATATTTCGACTACAATGTATATTGCAATGCTAATTGGAACTGGATTTTGGCTCTATTATGGACTGATTATTGGCAGCTTAGCAATTATAGCGGCAAATATTGTCTCTGGGTGCCTCGTTTTATTTGTACTTCTTTTTAAGTTTATCTATAAAACCGACTAATACTTAATACTTTTTTCCCTAAAATACAAATCAAATGCCTGTTAGTCATAATCTTAACTAAATATTATTCTTAAATTTGTTTAAAATTAAATCTAAAAAAAATGATTAAACATTATTTAAACGTCGTACAAAACAATTATGCAAACTTTTCTGGTAGAGCAAGAAGATCAGAATATTGGTACTTTACACTTTTTTATACTATTATGCTTTTTCTAGCAATGTTTCTTGATAATTTATTAGGAACTACTTTTAACATGGAAATGATGGGACAAAGTGTAGATGTGGGATATGGCTGGATATATGTTGCAGTTGCAATATTGCATTTTTTACCTAGTCTTGCTGTTTGTGTTAGAAGACTGCATGATGTAGGAAAATCCGGATGGTTTTATTTTATATTTCTAATTCCAATAATTGGATTCTTTTGGATACTTTACCTTTTTTGCAAAAATGGTAATGTAGGAGAAAACAAATATGGGGCAGATTCAAAAGCTTAGTTTTTATTAAATATATTGCATAAAAAAAGTCATCTGTGCAGATGGCTTTTTTTTATTTATATCAACCTAAAATAATTTGGAAGCTTTTATTGATAAAAATTTAAATTGGATCCCAAGTCTTGCATCAGACCATATGTCATTAACTCTTCTTAATTAAAAATCAAATCAAGAGTCTTTATCATAAGCAACATATTACATAAGTGGAGCTGATTTTATATAAGATATGATGATTTATTCCAAATGTTGCTCCTAATGTAGTTGATGTTTCAGGGTCTCCAGCTACAAAGTCAATCCCTGATTCTAAAGAAACTGATAATCTATACATTAAAAGCAACAAGTTGGTGCTCAATATTATTTGTATAGCTGGTGGTTTTATCAAATTTTAAATTATAATTACATAAATTATAAAAAATATACTTATTTCAGCTCCGATGTTATACTATCAACATTATTAACAGCTTAAATTTATTTATAATGTAATTTTTTTAAGTTTCAGCTAATTTCAAATTACTTATCTTTATTGTGCTAAATATTCATAACATCCTGTCATGCCTAGATATCATAAATTAGGAATAATTCCACCAAAAAGACATACCGTCTTTAAAGACAATAAGGGTAACTTTTATTATGAAGAACTCTTTGGGACCATTGGATTTGAAGGGATGTCTTCTTTAATGTACCACACTCAAAGACCAACTCAGGTTAAAGAAATTAGAAAATCATACGATATTTCGCCAAAAATTGCTGTATCTAAAAACATGAAGGCATTAAAGCTCAATGGATTTAAAGCTCCTCCAAGTAATGATTATCTGGAAAGCAGGAAATGTATTTTAACCAATTCTGATTGTCAAATTATAGTGGCTGCACCAAAAAAATCTTTGAAAGAATATTTTTATAAAAATACAGATTCTGATGAGGTGATATTCATTCACAAAGGCTCTGGAAAACTCAGGACAATGCTAGGAAATATTGAATTTAAATATGGTGATTATTTAGTTATTCCTAGAGGAATAATTTATCAGATTGAATTTAAAAATGAGGACAATCGACTATTTATAGTAGAATCAAAAAGCCCTGTGTACACACCTAAAAGATATAGAAATTGGTTTGGACAACATGTGGAAGGAGCCCCATATTGCGAGAGGGACATTCACCCTCCTACTGAGCTAGAAACTTATAATAAAACTGGAGACTTTTTAATTAAGGTTAAAAAACAGGACATGATTCACGAATATGTTTATGCCGCACATCCTTTTAGTGTTGTCGGTTGGGATGGCTATAATTTTCCATATAAATTCTCCATACATGATTTTGAACCAATAACAGGGAAAATTCATCAACCACCTCCAGTACATCAAACTTTTGAAACTAATAAGTTTGTTATTTGCTCATTTGTTCCTAGACTTTATGATTATCACCCAAACTCTGTTCCAGCTCCATACAACCACAGCAATATAGATTCAGATGAAGTAATCTACTATGTAGATGGGGATTTTATGAGTAGAAACGATATTAATAAAGGAAGTATAACACTGCATCCGGCGGGGATACCTCACGGACCTCACCCGGGTGCAATGGAAAAAAGTATTGGCAAAAAAGAAACTTTAGAACTAGCTGTAATGGTTGACACCTTTAGTCCGTTAATGGTAACAGAGGAGGCTGTCAAAATTACAGAAGGTTCATACCACACTTCATGGTTAAATAAAAAATAAAATACAAAAATGGAATCAGCAAAAAATATAGACGAATTACAAAACTTCAATTTTGAAATAAAAAAAATATTTGATGATGCGCAGGATTTTCTACCTATTATGGGTACAGACTATATTGAGCTATATGTAGGTAACGCAAAACAAAGCGCTCACTATTATAAAACTGCTTTTGGTTTTCAATCCGAAGCATATGCAGGGCTTGAAACTGGTAAAAAAGATATCGCATCTTATGTGTTAAAACAAGGAAAAATTAGATTAGTCTTAACCACTTCGCTTGAAAAAGGAAGCATTATAAATAAGCATATTGACAATCATGGAGATGGGGTTAAAATAATCGCTCTTCACGTTGAAGACGCAACTAAGGCATTTAATGAAACTGTAAAAAGAGGAGCAAAACCATATTTAGAACCAACAAAGGAGGAAGATGAAAATGGGTCTGTGATTAAGTCTGGTATTTACACCTACGGAGAAACGGTTCACCTTTTTATTGAGAGAAAAAATTACTCAGGTGTGTTTTTGCCCGGCTATTGCAAGTGGGAATCTCATTACAACCCTAAAGATATCGGCTTAAAATATATTGATCATGTTGTTGGCAATGTAGATTGGGATGAAATGAACATTTGGTGTAAGTTTTACCAGGAAGTTATGGGGTTTGCTCAAATAATATCGTTTGATGATAAAGATATCTCAACAGAGTTTACAGCTCTTATGAGTAAAGTAATGAGCAATGGAAATGGCAGAATAAAGTTTCCAATAAATGAGCCTGCTGATGGAATAAAAAAATCTCAAATTGAAGAATATTTAGACTTTTATAATGGGCCTGGAGTACAGCATCTTGCCTTAGCAACTGATAATATAGCAGAAACTGTTACTGAAATGAAAAATAGAGGAGTAGAGTTCTTGTATGTCCCTGAAACATATTATGATGATCTATTAGACAGGGTTGGAGAAATCGACGAAGAACTTAGTACATTAAAAAAGCATGGAATTCTTATTGACAGAGATGAGGAGGGTTACCTGTTACAAATTTTTACAAAACCCATACTAGACAGACCAACAATGTTTTTTGAGATAATTCAAAGAAAAGGTGCTCAATCCTTTGGAAAAGGAAATTTCAAAGCTCTTTTTTCAGCAATTGAAAGAGAACAAAAAAATAGAGGAACGTTGTGATTTAATATTAACCTATTGAAATAAAACAATTGAAACTCAATAACGTAACTAAAAAACTACCTAAATATCTACATAAGTTTATTGTAAAACAGCCTTATGAAGAATATACTGCCCAAAATCAAGCGGTATGGAGATATGTTATGAGGTTAAACATTAGTTGTCTAAAGAAAGTTGCCCATAGCTGTTATATCGATGGGCTAAATAAGACTGGAATTGTTGAAGATTTTATTCCTGAAATGGAAGGGATGAATAGAATTCTACAAAACATTGGTTGGGCTGCTGTTTCTGTCGATGGTTTTATTCCTCCTAATGCATTTATGGAATTTCAATCCTATAATGTTTTAGTTATCTCATCTGAAATAAGAACAATTGATCATATTAAATACACTCCTGCTCCTGATATAATTCATGAAGCTGCAGGACATGCTCCAATTATTGCTAATCAAGAATACTCTGAATACTTAAGACGGTTAGGAGAAATTGGGTGTAAGGCTATTTCTTCTCCAAAAGATGACGAAATGTATGAGGCTGTTAGGCTCCTTTCTATTTTGAAAGAAAACCCTAATTCTAGTAAGAAAGACATTGAAGAAGCTAACAATATTGTTAATCGATTGCAAAATGAAATGGGAGAGCTTTCTGAAATGGCAAAAATCAGAAACTTACACTGGTGGACTGTTGAATATGGTTTAATTGGAAATCTTAATGATCCAAAAATATATGGAGCAGGATTATTGTCGTCCATTGAAGAAAGTCAAGCGTGTCTTGAGAAAAAAGTTAAAAAGATTCCATACTCAGTTGATGCTGCTAATGTGAATTTTGATATTACGAATACACAACCTCAGCTATTTGTGGTCCCTGACTTCTCTAAACTCAGCTTTGTTTTAGAAAAATTTGCAAATACAATGGCAATAAGGACTGGAGGGTTAAATGGAGTTAGAAAACTAATTGATTCCAAAACAATGGGGTCAGTTGAGCTAAGTAGTGGGGTTCAGGTTTCTGGACATTTTACAAATGTTATTCAAAAAAATAAAAAACCCATCTACTTTAATACTAGTGGAGATACTGCTATTTCGGTTAACGGGAAAGAATTAATTGGTCACGGGAAAGAATACCACAAAGTTGGCTTTGGAAGTCCTGTTGGAAAGTTAAAGGGAATAAATATTGCTATCGAAAACATGTCTCCGAAAGATTTAAAAAGGAATGGAATTATTGAGGGTAAAAAGGTAATTCTTAATTTTGAAGGAGGTGTAAAAGTAGAAGGGGAGATTATTACTGGTAAAAGAGACTTACAAGGTAAAATAATTCTCGTTTCTTTTAAAGATTGTAGAGTAACCTATTTAGAGAAAGTACTATTTGATCCAAGCTGGGGTATTTATGAAATGGCTGTTGGTGAAAATATAATATCTGCTTTTGCTGGGCCTGCATCAACTGAATCATTCAGTGATATTTATTCTATTTCAGACAAAAAAACCAATAAAATAATTTACTCAAAAGCGGATCAAAAAATACATGAACTGTATAAGAATCTTAGAGTATTTAGGGAAAACAAAACATTTGATAGTAGGATTTATATAGCTCTTTTCAAAGAAATTAGAAAAAACTGCCCTGATGAATGGCTAATCTTATTAGAGCTTTACGAAGTCGTTTATTTTAACGATATAGTTTTAGCAAAAGAAGTGCATATAGAGCTAGTTAGACTAAAAAGAAATAAGAATCTTAAACAATTAATTTGTGATGGATTAGATTTAATTAAAAAACATTGATTTATGAATACATGGATTAAAATTGACAAAAACTCTGATTTCAGCATCTATAATTTGCCTTTTGGAGTGTTTTCTGCAAATGTAAAAACTAAAAGAGTTGGTATTGCTATTGGAGATATGGTTTTAGACTTAGAGGCTGTTGGAGCTCTGGGAGTTTTTGATGAGTTAAACTTTAATAAAGAGGTTTTTGTTGCAGACTCTTTAAACGACTTTATTTCTCTTGGAAAACAAATCACAGTTAGGGTTAGAGAGATCATTCAAAATGAGCTTTGTGATAAATCATCTATTTTAATGAGTAATCCTTCTGCCTTTTTAAAACAGTCGGAGGTCAATATGCATCTACCAATTAAAATTGGGGACTATACTGACTTTTATTCTAGCATAGAACATGCTACTAATATTGGGACAATGTTTAGAGACCCCAAAAATGCACTTCTTCCAAACTGGAAACATCTTCCTGTAGGTTATCACGGAAGGGCGTCTTCAATTGTTGTCAGTGGAGAAAACATATACAGACCTAAAGGCCAAGTGTTGTTAAACGACAATACGAACCCAGAATTCCAAAAATCATCAAGGGTAGATTTTGAGCTTGAAATGGGGTTTATAATTGGTAAAAAAACAAATTTAGGAGATACGGTTTCTACAAAAGAAGCAGAAAACTTTATTTTTGGAAAGGTTTTATTTAATGATTGGTCTGCCAGAGATATCCAAAAATGGGAATATGTTCCATTAGGTCCTTTTTTAGCTAAAAGTTTCGCTTCATCTATTTCTCCTTGGATAGTTACACTTGAAGCGCTAGAACCTTTCAAAACGCCTGGGCCAGTTCAAAACCCAAAAGTCCTTCAATACTTAGATTTTGAAGGAGCTAAAAATTATGACATAAACTTAGAGGTGTCTATACAACCTGAAAAACAAAATGAAAAAATAGTTAGTATTTCAAATTTTAAATTCATGTATTGGAATATGTGCCAACAAATAGCTCATCATACAAGTAACGGCTGTAACATAAATGTTGGAGACATGATGGCTTCAGGAACGATTAGTGGTAAAGACACAAATTCTTATGGATCAATGCTAGAGTTATCTTGGGCAGGTTCCAAACCAGTTGACTTAGGTAAAGGTGTTTCAAGGAAGTTTATTGAAGATAACGATACGGTAATAATGAGGGGATATTGTGAAAAAGGCACTATTAGAGTTGGTTTTGGAGAAGTGAAAACTAAGTTATTAAAAACACGTTAAATTAATGTTTATGAATAATATAAAATCAATTGACCCTGCTGAATTAGAAACTAAAGAAGTGCATAAAATACTTTTATCCTCTATAGCACCAAGGCCTATAGCGTTTGCAAGTACAATAGACGCTAAAGGGAGTGTAAACTTAAGCCCCTTTAGTTATTTCAATGTTTTTAGCTCTAACCCTCCTATTTTAATATTTTCTCCATCTAGAAGAGTGAGAGATAATACTACTAAACATACCTTAGAAAACGCTAAAGAAACAAAAGAAGTTGTAATAAATATAGTTAACCACTCCATTGTTGAGCAAATGTCTAAATCAAGTCGTGAGTATGACAAAGGAGTTAATGAATTTCTTGAAACTGGTTTAACACAAGTCCCGTCTTTGAAGGTTCAGCCGCCAAGAGTTTTAGAATCCCCAATATCATTTGAGTGTAAGGTAGACAATATTGTTTCTCTTGGTGATTCTGGGGGTGCAGGTCAGCTGATTATAGCGAAAGTAGTTCAGATTCATATTAACAAAGACTACTTAGACTCAGAGGGAGGCATTGATAGTGAAAAGTTAGATCTGGTAGCAAGAATGGGTGGAGATTGGTACACCAGAGTTAATAAAGACAGTATGTTTAAAATCCCTAAGCCTTAAAATTGGAAGAAAAAATAAAACTAATTTGGGATTTCAGAGGTCCTAACTGTAATAAAACTGCAAAACATTATAAAATTCATTTATCTGAATTTCTAACTAATTGTGATACTCCATATTTTGAGTTTGGCGGCAAAGAGCTAAACGAACTACATTATATCGTTTTTCTAGTAGTATCTAAAAGTACAATGAAGTATTTTAGAGATAAGCTTAGGCCTAACCGTGGTGAGATTGCTTAATTAAGGAACCCCTTTAAACAGGATGCTAACTTGTGTTACTTGAACAATAATTAATGATAAGAAAGGCAACATTAAAAGATTTAGATGCGATATTAAAAATTACGAAGTCCTGTGCTGAGGAGATGATATCAAAAAACATATTTCAATGGAACGAATCATATCCAAACCGAAAAGCTTTTGAAAATGATATACATAACGGTTGGCTATATGTTAGAGAAGAAAAAAGAAAGATTATAGGTAGTATTTGTGTTTCTGACTTTATGGATGAAGAATATTTAGCGGTAAGGTGGCTTTCAACAAATAATAATAACATTTATATTCACAGATTAGCTGTTGATCCTACAAGCCAGGGTCAGGGCTTTGGTCAAGACATGATGAATTTTGCAGAAAATTTTGCAAAAAGAAAAAATTATCAATCAATTCGGTTAGATACTTTTTCTATGAATGTAAGGAATCAAAGGTTTTATAAACAAAGGGGTTATAAAAGATTAGGTAGTATATTTTTTCCAAATCAAAGTAAAGAACCCTTTTATTGTTATGAGCTTATACTATGAAATTACTAAAGTATAGTCAAATACATAAACTTGCAATACCTGCGGTGATTTCTGGAATTGCAGAACCGATACTTTCAATAACAGATACCTTAATTATAGGAAACATAGACAATAATTCAATGGAGGCTCTTGGCGCTATTGGAATAGTTGGAACTTTTTTATCAATGCTAGTATGGGTTTTCGGACAAAAGAGAAGCATAATTTCCTCGATGGTTTCTCAAGCTGTTGGGGCTAAAAAAATTGAAGAAATCAAGTCGCTACCTTCACAGGCAATTTTTATAATTTTATTGATTAGTCTTCTAATTATTGGGGTAACATACCCTTTTGCTGAAAACTTATTTAGTTTCTATAATGCGTCAGGATTGGTTTTAGAATATAGTGTAGATTATTATAGGATAAGAGTTATTGGAATTCCATTTACGCTAATCACTATTGGAGTCTTTGGAATATTTAGAGGACTTCAAAACACAATCGTCCCTATGACTATTGCAATTATTGGAACTTTATTAAATATAGTTTTAGATGTGTTATTTGTGTATGGTCTAGAAGGCTTGATTGATCCAATGCATATAAATGGGGCAGCTTATGCTAGTGTCATTGCTCAATTGATTATGGCTTGTTTAGCTGTGGTATTATTGTATAAAAAAACTAAAATTACATTACAGTTTAGTCTACCTTTTAATAAAAAAATTAAAGATTTTTTATCAATGTTCCTTGATTTAATAATTAGAACTCTAGCTTTAAATATAGCTTTATATTTTGGTAGCTCTTTTGCTGCAAAATTTGGAAATGAATTTATTGCTGCCTACACGATAGCCATAAACTTATGGTTTTTAGGAGCATTCATAATTGATGGTTATTCAAGTGCTGGAACGATACTTGCAGGTAAGATCTTTGGTGAAAAATCATATAAAAGACTTGTTGATCTCGCAATTAAACTCACTATAATTGGTTTTCTCTTAGGGCTATCTATGTTGGGTGTTGGAATAATTTTTTATGAATATATAGGATTAGTATTTACTCAAGAAGAAATAGTTTTAAAGGAGTTCTATAATATTTTATGGATTGTATTGATAATGCAACCTTTGTGCGGTATTGCATTTATTTATGATGGTATTTTTAAAGGATTAGGGTGGATGAAAGAGCTTAGGAATGTTCTTTTATTCTCAACCTTTATAATTTTTATACCAACTGTATTACTGGCAGACAATTTTGGCTATAAGTTAGAGGGTATTTTCTTTGCATTTACACTGTGGATGATAGCTAGAGGAGTTTCTTTAATTATTAAATTTTATAAAACTTGTGTTCCACTTGCTCAAAAAATGTAAATTTGAATAAAATTAAACAAATGTCAACTATTAGAATTACTAAACGATTTTCATTTGAAGCAGGTCACGCCCTTTATGGATATGATGGGAAATGTAAAAATGTACACGGTCATAGCTATAAACTCTATGTTACCGTTATCGGCAGCCCAATAACAGATACAACAAATGTAAAACTTGGAATGGTGATTGACTTTGGAGATCTTAAAAAGATTGTAAAGCAAGAAGTTGTAGATAAATTTGATCATGCTACTATATTTAACAAAAATACACCACATATTAAACTTGCGAAAACCCTTAAAAATGAAGGGCATAATGTTTTATTGGTAGACTACCAGCCAACAAGCGAGTGTATGGTTTCGGATTTTGCTGAGAAAATCTCAAAAAGATTACCAACAAATGTTAAACTTTACTCTTTAAGGCTACAGGAAACTGAGACTTCTTATGCCGAGTGGGTTTCCTCTGAAAATTAATTAAAAATTTAAGTTTGATAACTTTAGACACAAATAAAAAAATATATTTTGCTTCGGATAATCACCTAGGAAACCCTGATTTTCAAGCTAGTCTTGGAAGAGAAAAAAAGTTTGTTGCATGGCTGGATGAAATAAAAAGCGATGCAGGTGCTATTTTTTTACTTGGTGACTTATTTGATTTCTGGTTTGAATACAAGTCCGTAATTCCGAAAGGGTTTGCTAGAACCTTTGGAAAACTAGCTGAAATATCAGATATGGGTATCGCAATTCATTTTTTTGTCGGAAACCATGACCTTTGGGTAAATGATTATTTTAAAATGGAGCTAAATATAGAAGTACACCATAACCCCAAGGAGTTTCTTATCAATAATAAAAAGTTTTTTATCGGTCACGGAGATGGCTTAGGGCCTAAAGACAAATCTTTCAAGCTATTAAAAAAGATTTTTACGAGTTCTTTTTGTCAATTTTTGTTTAGATGTATACATCCTGATATTGGAATTCCTTTTGGGCAATATATGTCTCAAAAAAACAAAGATAAATCACTAAAAAATGATTTGATATTTAATGGTAATGATGAAGAGTGGCTCACAAAATATTGTAAACTAAAGCTAAAGACAAATCATTATGATTATTTTGTCTTTGGTCACAGGCATATGCCCTTAAACATTAAACTTAGTGAAACTTCGACATATTTTAACCTAGGTGACTGGATAAGTCACTTCACGTATTGTTCTTTTGACGGCAAAGAAATGAAATTGTCAAAATACTAAATTTCTTTTTCATCATCAGTAAGATCAAGTCTTCTAAAACTTGGAGAGATTAGTGCGGTAGAAACTGCACTTAGTAAAGTAATCGTTCCACCAAAAACAACAGCAGTTACTGTGCCCATTAATTTAGCGGTTACTCCGCTTTCAAAAGCTCCTAGCTCATTGGATGACCCAACAAAAATAGAATTTACAGACGCCACTCGTCCTCGAAGATGATCTGGAGTTTTTAATTGTAAAATGGTCTGCCTAATAACCATTGAAATTCCATCTGTCAAGCCATAAAGAAAAAGAGACAAGACTGACACCCAAAATATGGAGGAAAGCCCAAATGAAATTATAGATATTCCAAAGCCAAATATTGCGATTAATAATTTAGTTCCAGCATTTTTAGTTATCGGTATATATGCTGCAATAAACATAGTTATTAGCGAGCCAACTGCTGGTGTGGCTCTTAATACTCCGAAAACCTCAGAAGGCTCCATGCCTACAGGAATTTGAATAATTTCTGTAGCATATATAGGCAGTAATGCAATTGCTCCTCCAAATAATACCGCCACCATATCTAAAGTAATTGCCCCAAGAATTGCTTTAGAGTTATAAACAAATGAAACCCCTTCTTTTAAGCTTTTAAAAATATTTTCGCCAATTTTAGGATTTAAAATTGGCTTTCTTTTGATAAAAAAGAGAGTAATTAAGGAAATTAAAACCCCTATTAAAACAATACCCATAGAGCTATTTACTCCGATCCAGTGTATAGAGAACCCTGCGAATGCTGGGCCTAAAACAACTCCCATTTGCCAAACAGAACTACTCCAGGTAGCTGCATTGGCGTAAGTATTTTTCGGGACAATTAGTGCAACTAAAGAGAAAATAGTGGGGCCAAAAAAAGCTCTAATAAAGCCTCCAATAAAAACCAGCATATATATCAAATAAAGAATCGTTTGACTTGAAAATAAAGATTCAGATTGTGGACTGGTTACTAAATAAAAGCCAACACTAACAGTTAAAAATGCGATGATACAATAGATTAATAAATTCCTCTTTTCTTTTTGATCTACAATATGACCTGCAAAAAGAGCCATAGAAACGGCAGGGACAACTTCCATTAAGCCAATTAGTCCTAATGAGAGTGGGTTTTTTGTAATTTCCCAAACCAACCATTCAACAATTATAAATTGCATTGACCAGGAAAAAACTAATATAAACCTAACAAGTAAAAAAATGTTAAACTCTTTAAATCTAAGAGATGAATATGGATCCGCTTTAATATTACTATCAATCATTGTTTTTTTATGTCTAATACTTTTAATTGGGTAGACTTTACTCCATTCCAGTTGTTTTCATCAATATTAAATACTGCTTTAAATTTAGCTTTATTTTTTATTAAAGGGAATTTATCTCCTAAGCCAAATCCAATAGATTTAAATACAGTAGAGTTCTTTTGCAATAAAGATAACTTTAAATGTTTATCCTCTTCTCCGACTGTTTTACCGTAGCCGCTATCGGTTAAGTTTTCAGAGCAAAAAACTGGTTGTTTGTTCGCTGGCCCGAATGGAGCAAACTGTTTTAATATTCTATAAAACTTTGGTGTTATTTCTGCTAATTCAATTTTTTCGTCTACCAATATTACTGGACTCAATGATTTTTTATCAATGTTTTTTTCTACATACTCTTCAAAACATTTCTTAAAAGCTAAATAATCTGCAGGTTTTAAAGTTAGGCCAGCGGCATATTTGTGTCCCCCAAATTGAATTAAATGAACTTTGCATGCTTCTATAGCATTATATACGTCAAAACCCTTAACAGACCTAGCTGATGCTGCAAGCATATCGTTACTCTTTGTGAAAACTAATGTAGGTTTATAGTGTTTTTCTATGAGCCTAGAAGCTACAATTCCAATTACGCCTTTATGCCAATCCTCTTGAAAAACAACAGTACTAAAGTTGTTTTGTTCTTTATTATCGACTATTTGTTTTAATGCCTGACCAGTGATAATCTTGTCTAAACCTCTTCTTTCTAGATTAAATTCCTCAATTTCTTTTGAAAAGGATATGGCATTATCAAAACTTTCTTCCATTAATAACTCAACAGCATTGTTTCCATGTTTTATCCTGCCAGCGGAGTTAATTCTAGGGGCAATAAAGAATGAAACCTCGCTCAAGGTTATTTCCGGCTTATTAATTCCTCTAATTATTGCCTTGAGACCTGTGGTGGGAGAACTGTTTATAACCTTTAATCCAAAATGGCATAAAGTTCGGTTCTCGCCTACTAACGGTACTAAGTCAGCACCAATTGCAACAGACACTAAATCTAAATAGCTTTCAACATTTGAATCCCAATTCTCTTGTGAAATACTTAGTGCTTGAATTAGCTTAAATCCTATTCCGCATCCACATAAAAACTTAAATGGATAGTTGCAGTCTTCCCTCAAGGGGTTTAGTACTGCTATGGCCAAAGGAATTGTTTCGCCTGGTTTATGGTGATCACAGATGATATAATCAATTTTTTTTTTGTTGGCGTAACTCACTTTATCCAAAGCTTTGATTCCACAATCCAATGCTATAATTAAAGTAAACTCATTATCTGAGGCATAGTCAATTGACTTAAATGATATTCCATATCCCTCATCATACCTGTCGGGAATATATGTCCCAATTTGATTGTTTGTGTTAGATCTTAAAAATTTACAAACTAAAGCAACTGAAGATGTTCCGTCCACATCATAGTCTCCGTAAACTAATATATTTTCATTGTTTTTAACAGCTTCCAAAATTCTGTCTACAGCTTTATCCATGTCTTTCATAAGAAATGGGTCATGTAAATCTTTTAAAGAAGGCCTGAAGAATTTTTTAGCTTGCTCAAATGTTTTTATTTTCCTTGAAACTAGCAAAGAAGCTATTGTATTAGAAACATTTAACTGCTTAGAAAGAGACAGAGTTTCTTTGGATGTATTGATATTATTAAGCTCCCAATTCATTAATTCAAATTGTGGAAGTGATTAGATGTATTAACCTCGGAAAATTTCCTAAACATTTCCATAACACCACAATATTTAGTTACAGATAGTTCCACAGCTCTATTAATTTTTTCTTCATCTAGATTAGGTCCATAAAAATGGTATTCTAAATTAACCTGTTTATAATATCTTGGATGATCATCTGTTAATTCGGCAAAAGTATTCATTTTAAAGTCTGTTAATGTAACCTTCATCTTGTCAAGTATTGAAATAACATCTAATCCAGAACAGCCTGCAAGGGAAGATAGCATTAAGACCTTTGGGCCAGAAATATTATCTTCTTCATTCCCTCCAGATCCAAGTGTTAATTTAGAGTTGTTTGGATTTAAAGATTCAAATATTAAATCGCCCTTCCATGATGTTGTTATTTTATCAGCCATAGTTTTATTTGTGTCTTTGAATAATTATTACTATTTCCCCTTTGGGTTTATTTATATTAAAATGAGCTTCAAGATCTTTAGAAGTCCCTCTCAAAGTTTCTTCATATAATTTAGAGATTTCTCTAGAAATAGACAGCTGAGTTTCTTCACCCAAATAAAGTGAAATGTCCTTTAGTGTTTTTAATAATTTATGAGGGGATTCATATAATATGATTGTTCTTTTTTCATCAATTAAAAATTTAAACCTAGTTTGTCTGCCTTTTTTAACGGGCAAAAACCCTTCAAAAACAAACTTATCATTAGGGAAACCTGAGTTTACCAGTGCAGGGATTAAGGCTGTTGCCCCAGGAAGACAATCAATTTCTATTTCATTTTCTACACATGCTCTTACCAAAAGAAAGCCTGGATCAGAAATTGCAGGAGTGCCCGCATCACTGATTAAAGCAATGCTAACCCCTGATTTTAACTTCTCAATAATACTTTCTAGTACTCTATGTTCATTGTGCATATGATATGAAATCATAGAGGTTTTTATTTCGTAATGGTTTAGTAATTTAATTGATGTTCTGGTGTCTTCTGCAAGAATTAAATCAACATGATTGAGTGTTTCAACTGCTCTAAATGTAATGTCTTTTAAGTTGCCTATAGGAGTTGGAACAATATATAGTTTATTCATGTTTTATATTTATTTAAAACTTTTTAAGATATTATTAAATTGATGAGTGATTTTTGATAAATTTACTTTCTCAACTGTTTTTTAAAAAACACCTTAACTAATAATAAAATTACAAAATGTTTCTCGAAAATACTTTGAAATATAATAAACAATTTGGCTGGATCGAAGTAATCTGTGGCTCAATGTTTTCTGGTAAAACTGAAGAACTCATTAGAAGATTAAAAAGAGCAAAGTACGCTAACCTTAAGGTAGAAATTTTCAAGCCGACGGTTGATGTGCGATATGAAAGTGACATGGTTGTGTCCCACGACGAAAATGAAATAAGATGCACTCCGGTTCCTGCAGCTGCCAACATTCCAATTTTAGCGGATGATTGTGATGTAATTGGAATAGACGAAGCTCAATTTTTTGATAATGAAATTGTTAATGTTTGTAATTTTTTAGCAAATAAAGGAATTCGGGTGATTGTAGCGGGGCTTGATATGGATTACAAAGGAAACCCATTTGGTCCAATGCCAAACTTAATGGCTACAGCAGAATTTGTAACTAAAGTTCACGCAATTTGTACTAGGACGGGAGGCTTGGCTCAATACAGCTATAGAAAAGCAGAGGACGACAACCTGGTATTATTGGGAGAAACAAACGAATACGAACCCCTAAGTAGGCAGGCGTATTTCAAAGTACATGAAACTAAGTTGAATGAAATAACGGTTAACGATCCTGAACAAATCATAAGTAATAATGATGTCTAACAATAAAGATACTTTTATTGAAATTAATTTAAATTCCTTAGAAAGTAACTTTAATTATATTAAATCAATAGTAGCTAAAAAAACAAAAGTTCTAGCTGTTATAAAGTCTTCTGCTTACGGAAGTGACCCTGTACAAATAGCTAAGTTTCTAGAAAATCTAAATGTAGATTATTTTGCGGTAGCATATGTGCCTGAAGCGGTAACGCTAAGGTTATCAGGAATTAAAAAGCCAATATTAGTTTTTCATCCCCAGGCGTATAATTTAAACACCCTAATTCAACATAAATTAATACCTACATTATATTCTTTTAAAATATTGGAGTTATTTAAGCACGCTTTAATTAAAGAAAAGGTTGAAAACTATCCGGTTCACTTAAAAATAAACACTGGGTTAAATAGAATTGGGTTTAATTCAAAAGAAATCTCTAAACTAATTGATTCAATTAATAACGACGGTCTTATTAAAATAGACGGCATTTATTCTCATCTTGCTGCAAGTGAAGACAAGCATGAGTTAGAGTTTAGTTTAAAACAAATTAATCTGTTTAAAAAATCTTTCACAAAAATAGTTGAAAGCATCAAAAACAAACCTATAATACACGTTTGTAATACCTCTGGAGCTATTAGTTTTCCTGACGCACACTTCGATATGATTAGATCTGGAATAGGTCTCTACGGATTCTCTAACAAGCTAACTAAGTCAGGGAGTCTTGTGCCTGTGGTCAGCTTAAAATCTATAATTTCACAAATTAATGATATAAAAAAAGGAGATAGCGTGGGTTACAACCGAGGTTATATTTCGGAGGAAAAACTAAGGGTTGCCACAATTCCCTTAGGGCATGCAGATGGGATTTCTAGAATTTACGGAAACGGGAAAGGGTTTGTTTATATAAATAACAAAAAAGCAAATATTATTGGAAATGTATGTATGGATATGTTGATGGTTAACGTTTCTAATATTGACTGCAAAGAAGGAGATGAGGTTATTGTTTTTAACGAAAAATATACCGCAGAACAATTAGCAGAAGCAGCAGGTACTATTTCTTACGAGCTACTAACAGCTTTATCCCAAAGAATTAAAAGAAAATTTCTAGATTAAGTATTTGAATTGTTACTTTTGAAACTTCTTATTTATTAAAATTTATTATATGAAAGTAGCAGTAATTGGTGCGACAGGTTTGGTTGGTTCAGTTCTTTTATCTATTCTGGAGGAAAGAAATTTTCCAATATCCAAATTAATCCTAGTAGCTTCAAAAAAAAGTGTAGGAAAAAAAATCTTTTTCAAATCAGAAGAACACACAGTTGTATCTATAGAAAATGCTATAAATTTAAAACCCCAAATCACACTTTTTTCAGCAGGCAGCGAAACTTCTTTAATGTGGGCGCCAAAGTTCGCCTCAATTGGTAGTGTTGTAATTGACAACTCTTCAGCTTGGAGAATGGACACATCTAAAAAATTAATTGTACCAGAAATTAATGCTAATTCATTAACAAAAAAAGATAAAATAATTTCTAGTCCGAATTGTTCTACAATACAATTAGTTATGGCGCTAAATCCTTTACATACTAAGTACGGCATTAAAAGATTGGTTGTTTCAACGTATCAATCTATTACTGGCACAGGGGTTAAAGCAATCAAACAACTAGAAAATGAAATAAATGAAATTGAAGGTGAAATGGCTTACCCTCATAAAATACACAAAAATGCTATCCCTCAATGTGATGATTTTCTAAGTAATGGTTATACAAAAGAGGAAATGAAGCTGGTTAATGAAACTAGAAAAATATTGAACGACTACTCTATATCTATAACTTCTACAGCAGTCAGAATCCCAGTACTAGGAGGCCATAGTGAGTCTGTAAACATAGAGTTTAAGAAAAAATATGAGTTGTCTGAACTAATAGAGTTGCTTTCACACACAAAAGGGCTAAAGATTTCAGATGATATTAAGAAAAATCACTACCCGATGCCTTTATCTTCAGTCGGATTAGATGATGTTTTTGTGGGGCGGATTAGAAGAGATGAATCTAGAATAAATTCATTAAATATGTGGATAGTAAGTGACAATCTTCGTAAAGGGGCTGCACTAAATACTGTGCAAATAGCAGAGCATCTTATTGAAAATACAATTAGATAAAAGCAGAAGTTAAAACTCAAAAAAATTATTAAGGAATCTTTTAAAGTAGCTCAGCTAGCTCAATTCCGACGTTAGTCCCAATTGCAATACCCATTCCACCAAGCCTTACCCCGCAATAAACATTGTTCGATAGTTGTTTTGAAATAGCTGTTTTTTTCTTTCCAACACCCATAATGCCACTCCACCTTTGTTCAATTTCAAAGTGAGTTTCCGGTAAAATAACCTCTTTTAAAAGTCTTTCTAATTTAGACTGTATTACTTTTGTTAACCCAAAATCTGTTGTGTTTTCAGATTGAAAATCTAGGTTTCTTCCTCCTCCTAATAAAATCCTATTATCAATATTTCTAAAATAATAGTAGCCTTCATCTAAGTGAAAAGTTCCAGCAATGTTAAGGTTCTTAATGGGCTTGGTAATAAGAACTTGTGCGCGAGCAGGGACAACATTTTCCTGAATTATCAAATTAGAAAACCCATTTGTTGCAAGAAACAACTTTCTACACTTAATAGTGAATTGATTTGTTTTAAGTAAAACAGATGATTTGAGATCTTCAAAACCCTCTAAAGAAACATTATTAATAATTCTAATTCCACAGCTAAGTGCTTTTTTTAATAAAGAATCCATCATCTCACCAGTATCTATTTGACCTTCGTATTTATTAAAAATTAATTTATTTAAAGTGTTGTTAAATTTAAACTTATTTTCAACTACATGAAAAACCTCCTCATCAAATAGTGGCCTAATAAGATTATTTACTCGATCTAGATTATCGATAGATAGATTGAGCTTTTGATCTTCATTATGAAGAAAAATTTCGTTTCCTCCTAGCTGTTGATATTTAATATCCTTATCTCCAAGAAGATGTCTTAGCTTGTTTAGTCCAGACACTCTTTTCTTGATTAATTCAAAAACCTCTTGATCAGAGTGTGATTGTAAATCACTTATAATTTCAGTGAGACTTCCAAAACAAGCAAAACCCGCATTTCTTGTACTTGCCCCATAAGGTAGTAGTCCTTTTTCAAGTATTACAATTTTTGAAGTTGGGTATTTTAATCTTAATTGTAAAGCACAGTTTAAGCCCACTATTCCACTTCCTACAATAACAAAATCTATATTAGAAAGCCAGGTTTTGTTTTCCCAATAAGAAAATTTCATATGTGCTTTAATTAAGTGTTATCTAGTCTGGTTAATTAGATTCTATCTCGAAATCTTCCATGAACTTAGTTGTGTAATTGCCTTCAATATAGTCTTGATTATTCATTAATTGTCTGTGAAAAGGAATTGTTGTTTTAACTCCTTCAATAATAAACTCATTTAATGCTCTTTTCATTTTACTAATTGCCTCTTCCCTTGTTTGGGCTGTTGTAATTAGTTTTGCTATCATAGAGTCATAATTTGGCGGAATTGTGTACCCCGCATAAACATGGGTGTCTAACCTAACTCCGTGTCCCCCTGGCAAGTGGAGGTTTGTGATTTTTCCTGGAGAAGGTCTAAAGTTATTGAAAGGGTCTTCTGCATTAATTCGACATTCTATCGAATGTAATTGAGGAAAATAGTCTTTCCCACTAATTTCAACTCCTGCAGCAACCAAAATTTGTTCTCTAATTAGGTCAAAATTAATCACCTGTTCAGTTATTGGATGTTCTACTTGGATTCTTGTATTCATTTCCATAAAATAGAAATCCCTATTTTTATCTACTAAAAACTCTACCGTTCCAGCACCTTCGTATTTTATGAATTCTGATGCTTTCACTGCTGCTTTTCCCATTTTCTCTCTTAATTCATCAGTCATAAAAGGAGATGGCACTTCTTCTGTAAGCTTTTGATGTCTTCTTTGTATTGAGCAATCTCTTTCAGAAAGGTGGCATGCTTTTCCCTTTGAATCTCCAATAATTTGTATTTCAATATGCCTAGGTTCTTGAATTAACTTTTCCATATACATATCATCATTACCAAATGCAGCTTTGGATTCCTGTCTGGCAGAATCCCAAGCGTCTTTAAGCTCTGAATTATCCATAACAGCTCTCATTCCTTTTCCACCACCTCCAGCAGTTGCTTTAAGCATAACCGGATAACCCGTAATCTTTGCTGTTTTTTCACATTCAGCAAAGTCTTTAATGATTCCGTCACTCCCTGGAACACATGGAACTCCTGCTGCTTTCATGGTTAATTTTGCGGTTGCTTTATCTCCCATTTTTGAAATCATATCGGATGATGCTCCAATAAATTTAATATCATGCTCTTCACAAATTTTTGAGAATTTTGCATTTTCAGATAAAAAACCATATCCAGGATGAATTGCGTCTGCATTAGTAATTTCGGCTGCTGCAATTATGTTTGATATTTTCAAGTAAGACTCACTGCTAGGGGCTGGACCAATACAAACGGCTTCATCAGCAAATTTAACATGTATACTCTCTGCGTCTGTCACTGAATAAACAGCTACAGTTTTAATACCCATTTCTTTGCAAGTTCTAATTATTCTAAGGGCTATTTCACCCCTGTTCGCAATTAATATTTTTTTGAACATAGTTGGTTTTTAAAATTAATCTATATTAATTGATTAAGATGGATCTACTAAAAATAGTGGCTGATCAAATTCAACAGGGGAAGCATCGTCTATTAAAATTTTGATTATTTTACCTGTTACTTCGGATTCTATCTCATTGAAGAGTTTCATAGCCTCAATAACACAAAGCACATCACCTTCTGAGATAGAAGAGCCTACTTCAACAAAATTTGATTTGTCGGGAGAAGGTTTTCTGTAAAAAGTTCCAATGATAGGAGATTTTACTGTTATATATTTTGAATTTTCATCTTCACCAACATCTGTATTGTCATTTACAACAACAGGGTTTTGTTGCTCAGTTATTGGGTTTTGAATAATTGATTGTTGATGTAACGGAAGGGCTTGAACAATTGTTTGCTTCTCATTTTTTCCAGTCTTAA
>Ga0209830_10001083_pt1 | contig 25247 bp, 19 predicted proteins | sample ArcticOcean_MG_C_12_FD_187439 | JGI IMG/M metagenome (GOLD analysis project Ga0209830, IMG submission 187439) | Marine microbial communities from western Arctic Ocean - ArcticOcean_MG_CB8_130 (SPAdes) (version 2) | ecosystem: Environmental > Aquatic > Marine > Oceanic | place: Arctic Ocean...
GTAGTAGTCTTCTCTGGAGTGACGAACCGGTGCACGTAATCTTCTGGATCAAAATCTTCGTCATCTTCGTTCGTTTCAAAACTCCGCATCTTCACCGGTGGCGTAGACTCGTCATAAAACCGATCATCATCATCATCATCATCATCAATTGTCGTTGTTTTCGGCGGCGGAGGCGTACTATCAAAGTTGTAGGTTTCTTCCAGTTCACGTTGACGTCGTTGTTGAGTATATCGCACGGCTTCTGGTGCTTCCGTGAACGCAAAACTAGATAAGTCTTCCTCTTCTTCTTCTTCTTCTTCTTCATTTGTATCGTTTCGCTCGTTCTCTTCGCCTTCATTATCGCTCGCTCCTACTTCGGCGTCTACTCGTTCTTTTTTCTCTCCAACGTCAACGCCCTCTTTCGCTCCTTCGAGTTCAACAAAACGTGCCGTCGAGTCCTTCTTAGCCGCTTTCTTCTTCCTATACGCATCCAACTACGTTTGAAGACGATGAGACAGTCGAAAGCGTTAATAAACGTACAAAACAGGGAACGATCGAGCGAGGACGAAAACGACAAAAAACGAACGAGACGTCGTCAAAATCATAATCATCTTTGAGAGAGAGATGTAATAGAGAGGGTTCGTTTTTGAGGGACATAAAAACGGGATCGTTCGATCAATAAATGCACACAAACAGTAAATTAAAGGACCGTACCTTTGCTCGTCCAGCTGCCTTTGCACTCATAGCTCTCTCTGCGATCTATGATCTATGATCTATGAGTAATCATCGTTATTAAATTCCAAAATTATTCGTGTTTTTGTCTCGTGTTTCCAAAACTAAAAAATGAGCGATTCCAATCCCCTACTACAGAAAACACGCCTATCGATCTCTATCGATAACGATTAAATAGTAATGTCCGGTAACAATAAATTACTCGCAGGCGTGAGCAACGCGGACGAACTGACTGGGAGAGACCTTCCTCAGCTATACTACGCGATCGTCGGCGGTGAGGGCGGTGATTTCGTTGCGCAGATATTATCAACGGAGAAACAAGTACGTTTCGTTCATTCACGTTTGCAAAAGGTTTTTGATTTTGATTTCTGTTTACTCGACGCGCGTGAGTGAATATACGGTTTTAACTTCACTCTCTCTCTTACTGTCTTACTCTCTTACTCTCTGTTGATTAATGTTTAATGTTATGATATTAATATCGTTATTGTTGTTATTGTTATTATTGTTTATCGTCAATAGGTCGATGTAGCGGTCAGGAAAGTACAAACAGAGTGTTCGTTGAAGAATAGCGATGGACAGCAGCAAATAGTAGTAACAGCTTCGGAAGGTTTACAGACGACGATTGGACAACGGCAACTGCTTGGAGGAGGAGCAGGAGGCGGCGGAGTAGGGGGATTCGAGCAATACCTCGGATTGTTAGATCAACTTGACGTCTCGAGACCGCAGGCGTACAAATCGATGTTAGACGAAGCATTGAACGAACTATCGATGAGGATCAAATCGGCACCACAAGGGAACTTATTATCGTTATTACAAGCATCGTTTCCGTTCATAGCGATCGAGGAATTAAAGAGAATACCGTTAGAGATCTTAGAGCGCTTGTCGCCAGTGCCGACAAATTATTTAAAGTTAATATCGAGAGACGTTAAGATATTTCGACAGTGTTCGCCGAAAGTGCAACGACAAGTATGGGCAATGGATACTGGGACGTTGCGTAAGCACGTGAGTGGGTTGTTAAGTTCGTACGGGGAAGAAAAAGCGACCGTGAGGAGACATTCGAGTTGCGAGGACGGGACTTTGAGAGAGCTGAACGCAGAGGATGATTGGAGCGCGCCAAGGAAAGATGGAGAAGAAATGCAACAACAACAGCAACAACAAAAAGGAACGAAACAACAAAAAGGAGGGAAGAGTAATACTACTAGCAATACTACTACTACTAGGAAAGAGCAAGGTAAGAAAGCATCGAGTTCAAACGCGCAGCAGCAGCAACAACAAAATAATTCAAATATAGAGAAAGAAGAGTCCGATGTCGTCGATACGAGCGACGTGGAACCGAGAAGAACAACACGTGGAGAATCTCCAGCGATTCTACGGTTGCGTAAAGTCGTTGGAGATAATATCATCATCTATAACCTCGTTGTCAGAGAAATTCGCAGAAGGTATGCGAATACTGGAGATCCATCGACGTGCGCGTTGCGCTCGCAGTTTCTCATGGCATTTCACGACGACGAAGTGCAAGAACTTTGCGAAGCTGATCAATCTCATAGGCTTGCGTGGCTTATGGATGCGTGCGTGCGAGACCGATACTTGGATAACAGAAGATTAGCAGAAATGGGGAATATTCTCGACACGGCTGAGAGAGAGTCTAGTTCGATTGCGCGAAGAGCAAAAGCGACGCAACCGCCCAAGAAAAAATTGAAAGTTAAGTTTACATTTGGAGCTGTCGCAAAAACAACGGGGTCTGACTCTGATGGTGGAGCATCAGCAGTTTCTCGCGTTCAAAAGGCTGTAGAGGTAGTTGAACCGGCAGAGACGGTCATAGGAGACATGGGAATGATTTTGCGAGATCCTCCAGTGTTTCATTTGCTCTTGCACGAAACCATGCGCACGTTACAATTCGTAGTGAAAGACGAGCGACAACCAAAAAGCGATGAAAGGTTGAATAAATTGGCGCGTTTTGTATGTCTCGCGCTCAATTCGAGAGAGTTACTTCAAAAAGGCGACAAAGCGCCGGTATCCGCTGTACCTTCTGAGATTTTAGGATCATTTTTTCCAATTCTTGCGGATTTAATGATTGAGAAAATGCTCATGGAGGATTCAGAGGACGAGTCTGATAAAGATGACGACGATGACGATGACGATGACGATGACGACGATGATGACATGGAAGAAAAGATTGAAAAGATTGCAATGATGGTTGCGGATTCACCTGCAATTCGAAAATTTGCGCTAATGTTCTCTTTGTTATCTTTGAAAGAAACGGGAAAAATTTCTTCAAAGACGGCGAGATTACTTTTCGAATCCGTGTCAAAAGGTTCCAACGAAGCTGCAATAGTAGATGATAGTGAAACTTATCTCATGCTCGCAGCGCGCGTGCACGCAATGGTCGCGATGGAAAATCAAAAAAGATCAACCGCTGAGAAAAAGAAGGATAAATATGAAAATCCACTCGTACCTTTCGGCACATCCAATTTATGGCAATCCTGCGTAGATACTTGTCTCACGAAAGCTTCTACAGGCTCTTATGAAATCCATGATAAAGTTTTGGACATTTTAGCCATTGCGGGATCTAAAAGAGGTAGTAATAGAATGTCTTCGGAGGATTTAGGTAAAGCTGTCGATAGAGTGCTCGTCGCGACGAAGAAAAGTAGAAAATTGCAACGGAAGAAGAAAGAAGCGAGCGGGAATTATGTTTGGGAGTGTGATCCAATCAACCCTGGAACTGCCGAAGCGGAGAAACCACATGAGAGCAAGGAAGCCATTGCAATACAATTGCGTAAAAATACTGGTTCTCAATCGCCGTTCGCGATGGATGATCTTCGAATGAAGTACTCGCAATTTTCTACGAATTATGGAATTACTGAGAAAGATGCTCCAGTGTTATTCAATTATCTTTGCAAGAAGGAAAACAAATTGAAACGCAGTCGAAGCGGTTTAGGTATGGACAAAGCACAAACAAAAGATGATGGAAATTCTGAAGACGATGACGAGGATGAAGAGAAAATCAACAAAAACAATAACGGCGAAGACGAATATGAAGATGGTGATACAATGGACGAGGGCACGATTGACCCTCCAAACCTAATCGAGGGCGAAGAAATTGATAACGACGATAGAGCAGGCCTAAAATCTCCAAGCGTCGTTCTTGATTACTAATTACACTATATTTATTTAAGATCGTCTATTTTCATTTGAATCATCTCCAGTTCTTTGAATAACTCGAACAATTCCTGTTTCGTAAACTCAATCTGCATCGTTCTATTCTTATCCATTCTTAATTCTAACACCGCGTTTGGTTTTTGTCCGTCATCGCCATCGTACGTGTCTTCTACTTCTTCATCTTCTATTCTACCATCATCATCATCATCATCATCATCAACAGCAAAGCTCTTCTTATAATACAGAGGCACTTGAGTCGTCCAACTCACTTCTTCTAATCTCTTTGCTAACCCGAACGTTTCTCTCGAAAACTCTCTTATTAATATTTTTCTGCTTTTCGAAATCAGCTCATGCAGAGCATTCACGAATTCTGAAGAACATTCGTATTCAGTTAATAACACTTCAGCGAATTCATCTGCCGTGTAATCTTTCCCTATCGCATGTTTCAAAACTATAACTGATTGACAAGCTAGATTCCTAATCTGTTCATAATCGCGATCATCGTCATCATCATCGATGGTAGTATTTCTATTAGGGAATAAGATTTCACCTAAACTCGAAATCAACTGATTTCTTCTATTATTTCTTCCATCGATATTGAAATCGAACGAGCTATGTTCGCTAGATAACGAGTTCACTAGTAAGTGTAAGAACTGAGAGAAATAGTCTGGGTGATTTGAAGAGACTTCGTCGCAAGTTCGCAGTGCATGTTCGAATTGTTTGTTTTGATATTGACGAGGAGTGGGCATTTTTATAAAGAGCAACGGTAGAGTAGGGAGAGAGAAGAAAAAAAATGTTAAACAATGTCGTGATGGACGTCGTTGTTGGAATTGAACGTTTAATTGAAATTATAATGAAAGTCTACGCGCACACTAGTAGCACGAACGAACATACGAATTATAATTATAATTACTGCTGCTGCTTTTGTTCATCGGAAGATTTATTCGTGGAACGCGTGAAGAAGTAACACGCGGTACCGAAACATCCGACGAGAGCGAGTCTTCCGCACAAATCGGCAACGCTATCTGGACGTTCGAAGAGGAAACCTTTAACATCATCGACGTTCGGAGCGAGTAAGCGCACTAATAAGGGTCGTTGCGGTAATAGAACGACTTTGACCCTTCTTTTGATGGCTACCGTTTCCTGCAAATGCGCGCGCATGATTTCGGGCGAAAGCGTCTCGAGCACGTTCGAACGAATGGCTTCGGTGTTTTCGTAGACCTTGTCGATGTTCATATCGAGGACGGGAAGTAACTGCGAGGCGTACATTGCGTCCACATAATCTCTCCAGAAAATGTTTTCTTGCCGATGCTCTTCGAGAGAGCGGATTTCGACTTCTTTAGCGGTGTTAACGTCTTCCAACGAAGGACCTTCTTTTTGTAACTTTTCAATCTCGTCCAAGGCGACCTTCGATAATGTTTCGCCGCTTCTCGGGTCGCAAGAGAAAACGACCGATAAATCTCCTCTATACGGTTCACCATTCGATGGATTCGGGTCTGAATACCCAAAAGAGGCAGAACACGAGCATGAGTAGATCTCGCCTCGCTCAAATCTGAGTCTAGCTAAAAGCCTCCTCTCAATCACAGCCGCTGAAATCATCGTTAAAAACTTTGCTCTTGTCAATGCTTGAAAGCCTTCTAATGTCGGTCCTTTATAAGTTTCGCCTCGTTTTAGAGCTTCTTGCTTTGCAATGGCATCCGGATGCACGATCGTAACCGGAAAGGTTATGCTCGCCGCCCCTTGATGTTCAACCATCTTCAATCTCACGCGTTTGCTCACGGCTTTTTTTGGAAACTCAAACGGAGCTGGCTTTACGTTTGTTATCTTCGGACTCGAGTCAAGCGGTCGTGGGATTGAACTGATGTACTTCTCTAACAAGGGCAAAACAGCTTCACGATCAAACGCTCCAACGAGAACCATCGTGAAATGTGACGGGTCTAGGAAACATTTGTTGAAATAGCGACACGCGTTTTCTGGACTCATTTTTTGCAGCGTCTTGAGCGTAATTGGTTTCGACAAGTACGATTTCCCATACGTCAGGTATTGCTGAATTTCGCTAAACACTTGCATCGGATTTCTTCGAGCATTTTTAACAGCTTCTATTTGCATTTTACGAAGCACATCTAAATCGTCCTCGTTGCATTGATCTTCAACGTTTGTTGAGAATACTAAATGTACGCATTGTAAGAGTGTATCGAGATGATCTGGTGACGTTTCGCCGGTGATCGAGCGTTTATAAGTTCCAATGTTTGGATTCACATCAACTCTTTTTCCAGCCATGGCGTCAGAAAAGACCTCAGGGCGAAATCCAAACACACCTAATTCGCGAGACACCGTGCCAGCGAATAAAGCGTCTTTGTATTCAGTTTGGGAAATTTCTGATAACCCACCTCGAGCGACGCAACGCATGACTATTTGATCATCCAAGAAATTCGTACTCTTGAGGCATACCTTCATTCCATTTTTTAAATCGACTTCGTAAACGTCTGAAATTGGCCAAGTTCTTTTGTTTACAAATGCAGTTTCTCCTTCTTGCATTGGTTGCGGTTCGACCATTAAACGTTCTGGGACAAAGAACGCATCGTTCGTTTTTTCGATCTCTCCGTTCGCTTCTTTTTGCGCTACGCGTGAAAGCGCATCACGTAAATCTTCCTCCGTTGTTTTCTTTCGTCCTTCTTGTAATCGTATCATGCAGCTATTTGAAACGCTTACAGTTTGCGCGTATTCCAAAACGTCAGCGAGTGTTACTTTTTCTATGCACGCAATTGAGAGCGAAGCTTCCAATCCACTTCCAATGACCATGTCCCCGCGTAAAAAATGTTGTACAAGTTCATCTCTTGCATCCGTGCAATAAACTTGATCGCGTTCGACCCACAACGCTTCCATATCAGCAGTTTGTGTGAGCTTAGCGATCAAAAGTTCTTGCTCGCTAAAACCGTGCAATCGAGCTCTTGTTATTTCGGTCAAGACACTTTCGAGAGCATCTTTGGCCTTTGCAGATTCGCATGTCATTTGCACTGAGACCAAATAGCAATTTCTAGTTAAATCTTCGGAGACTATTCCTGCGCTAAAAAATGCCGGCTTTGGCCTTCGCATTATTTTGTACAATCTATTATCCAAGCAGCTCTTGTAACATTCCTCCACGGTTTTTTTGAAGTAATCTTCTGGCGTAGCGACGGCTATTTGTTCAGTCTTAAAAGTCGCAGTTACGACCGTCGTCGAGAGTTCATGATCGACGTGACAGCATATTCTCGGCACGTCGTGGTTTGGAAACTTTGGCCGTATGAACGTAGGAACGGAACCTAAATCAGCCGCAGGTGATAGATTTGAAAATAATCGAACGATCTTTTCCCTTACGCCTTGGACGTCCTCAAAATCACCAGTGACGACAACACACATATTTTCAGGACGATACCATTTGTGATAGAAATCGCGAAAGACTTGCCCAGGCGCATAACGTATAACCTCTTCAGCGCCAATCGGCGAACGCTCGGCGTATAAGCTGCCATCGCATAGAGACTCCCAGTACTGTTGCGCAGCTCTCCCGCGCGCATCGCGTCCAGAACGCCACTCTTCTAACACAGCGCCTCGCTCGTTATCTACATCGGCGTCGGATATTCTAACATTTCGAGCGAATTCGCTCAAAACGAACAACGATTCTTCTAAAACATCCTTACTTCCAGATTTGAATCCCCCTTCTGTATTGTTATTATTATCGTCTATTGGGACGCATAATTCATAAACAGTCTCATCAGCTGAGGTATACGCGTTTTGACACGCTCCAAACGCCGCTCCAATGGACTCTAGGAAATTAACAATCTCAAACGTCTCAAACGTCTTTGTCGCTCGAAACGCCAAGTGCTCTACGAGATGCGCGACGCCTCGTTCTTCTTCAGTCTCGAAAACCGACCCAACGTTCACCGCTAAAGCTAACGCCGCTCTCTTCGATGGTTTCGATGTTTGTCCAATGAAATATCTAAGCCCGTTCGCTAATACGCCTTCTTCGACGCCATGTTTCTCGAGATGTGGTGCTTGACTGCCAACGCCGCCGCGACAGGTTTGTCGTTCGTTCGGTAATAATAAAGTCGGCCCGAGTGGTAGGACTGTTTTGTAATTCTTTTCCAAGTCATATCGAGGCACCGCTTTCGATTCTTTTCTCTCATCATCGTCAAAATCATCATCAAAATCATCATCAGTCGGCCCGAGTGGTAGGACTGTTTTGTAATTCTTTTCCAAGTCATATCGAGGCACCGCTTTCGATTCTTTTCTCTCATCATCATCAAAATCATCATCAAAATCATCATCAAAATCTTCCTCTTCAGTTTCCCCTTTCCCTAATCTATGAGCCTCCTCTTCTTCCTCTATCTCTCCCTCCTCTTCTTTCTCGTAGTTTATCGTAAGAGCAACAGTATTATTATTATTATTATTATTATTATTATTATTATTATTATTTTCCCCACCGACCATTTTCTCCATCGCATCGAGTCTCGTCATTCGCGGTCGCTCGTTGACCATGCCAAGGTCTTGCTCACGCGTACTGCTACTACTATCATCATCTACAGCGGGTTCAGTAGTAACAGTTTCAGTCGATGATGATGGTTTACTGCGTGGCACGAATGCCAGCGCGTTCGCGTTCATGGACTATCGATTTTATTTATTACGCGTGGATTTATGGATAAAAAACGTTCTACTTATTATTATAAGAAGTTCTGATGAGGGAAATATCGAAATAATGCGGCAAACGCGTTCCACAAAAATATCTCTTAATGATTACAAGCCTATGAAGTTTCTAACCATTGAAACTATGGGCTTTTTGGATAAGTTTAATCCGCGGACATATCATAAACGCCTTTTTAAATGCTAAAATCGCCGAAGTCGTCGAAAGTCGCCGAAGTCGATAAACTCGTCAAAGGTCGTCGAAAATCGACAAAGTCGATAAAGTCGCTCCATCGGCTTTACGCTTAAGCAGCTCGTCCTCGTGCGAACGCGACTTGTTATGCTTCACAAAAGTTGCCAGTACATCCACGTATATCTCTATCCATGGTTAGACCACAACATGTAACCGTCTTCTGACTCAGTTGTAAATGCTCGTCGATTCGTCCGCAAATCACGCACGTTTTGCTCGTTCCTCGCTCACCGAAACCAAAAATCAACTTTTTCCTCTCGCTTTGCAACGCGACTTGTTTCAAACGATCAACAAATAAACCTGATGGACTCAATAAATGCATGTTTCTTCTTGCGGTACTTCGCATACTGTTATCGTTTTTCGATTCGTGAGCAATTTGCTGCACTCGTAGTGGATTAACAATAACGACATCGAAATTATCGAAAAGACGTTTCGCGGCGGCGTTTCGCGGCTTTGCAATGCTCATGATGCACAAAATTATGCAAGTGCACGTGCAAATTTGACAATTTCTTCTTCAATGTTTTCGTTGTATTTCGATACTGCGTACGTGTACGTTCCCAATCCCCTAAATGGTTCTTGTTATAGTGCTCTCTCGCTTTTACGAAGTCTCGTCTATCGATGCGAGACTGCAAAGATTCAATCGCTTTTTGCTTCGATAAAAAAACTTCTTGAAAATGGACATTTTGCAATAACTGTAAAGACGTCCTATTCACTGGATCGTAGACTGTATAAATCGGATTAATGCCTAAATCCAAGGAGCATATCCTCGTAAAGTTCGCATCGAGTCTCGTCATTCGTGGTCGCTCGTTGACCATGCCCAGGTCTTGCTCACGCGTACTGCTGCTACTGACACTACTATCATCATCTACAAACCCTAAATCAGTAGTAACAGTTTCAGTCGATGATGATGGTTCACTGCGTGGCACGAATGCCGGCGCGTTCGCGTTCATGAACTATCGATTTTATTTATTACGCATATTATTTATTACCTGATGCATGTAAGATTAAAACGCTCTTTCTTTTCCCTAAACCCTAAACCCTAAACCCTAAACCCTAAAAACGCCTTTTACAAAAAAAATATCTCACACCATCATAAAAAGAATAACGGCATATCTACTGAGAGAATACTGTATGATAACGGGATGAAGCACTTCGTGTCATTGATTGATTGATTGATTGAGTGATGATCGCGAGAACGACGAGAACATCCCTGGTCAGTTACAGGAGTACTGCTAGGAACAGAAGACAGGCAATCAATCGAATATGCAGTAGTACTACTGCTACTACTGATGCCACCGCTACTAATGAAGTTGATGATGGTAAAGGAACGGAGAGTAATAGTAATAGCGCGGAGAAAAAAGGAAGGAGGAAGAACAAGGCAACGACCAGAACGCAGAAACGGGACGAGAAGAACTCGAAAGAGGAAGAAAAGTATTACGTGATAAACGAACGACTGTTACGGTGTCAACGAGCGAAAGAGATTGGGACACTATTGAAGGACTTGCAGGGACTTAAGTTGAATGAGCGAGACGACGCGAATGATGACGATGACGGTGACGATGATGATGATGATAGCGGTGATCTTTCAGTCGTGAACATATCGACGATATTTTCAATTCTAGGGAAGAAATGTACCACTGGAGATAGTGCGTGGGACGCCGCAGCTTTAGAACATTTAATCAAGTCGGCGATATTTCGAGAGAAGGTTTTCGCAAAGACCGAAGTAGACGGGTTCACGAATAACACGAAAAGTGCTGCGACGATCATGTGGAGCATAGCGAGACTCAGTGCTCAAACGAGAATTAAGTGTGATGATATTTTTGAAAAGACTTGGACGTGTTTAGAAAATGGATTAGAACGCGTATGTACCGAGCAACGAACGCTTTTATTCGAGGATATATTCCCAGAATACATGCCGCCGCGTACGTGCGCTAGCATTGCATGGGCTTATACGGCTATAGAAAGAAAAACGATTCCAGAACATTTGAGGGATGCTATTGAAACGATAATTATCAGGAAAAATAGCGAGTGTTGTGCCGGTGATATTGCAATCGTTACTTGGTCGCTCACGCGTTTTGGCGTAGATATCGCTTCGAAAAATCGAAACAAATATTGGAAGACCATAAAAGAACGCTTGATGGACAGTGAAATATTCGAAAAAGGAATAGATTTTGAGAACGCGTCGCGACTAATATCTGCAAGTGGTCAAGTCAGTAGCGGGTTTCATAGAGATTTTGTAAGAAAACTCGTGGAAAAAGCCGCGAGCGAATTCGTTCGTCAGAAGAAACACGAAAAAGTAGTAGATAAAAGACACGTCGTTGCAATGCTCAATGGATTGGCCGCAAATATTCGGAACATTGAAAATAGTAATAGTTCTGCTGCTGCTATTGATCAAGGTGGTGTCCAAGGCAAAATGGAAAGAGAATTCATCATAGACGCGTTAAAACCGATATTTGAAGAAATCATAGAAGCGCCATATGCTTTTAAGCCAACGCAGTTGCCAAGTTGCGCTAAAGCTATTGCGAGAATAGTATTCTCGAGAGCTGCTAATTCAGATTTTTTCAAAGGCGATGATTTACTTAAGGACATGAATGTCGCCAGTAGCGATGTATACATCGATGGTAGTGAAAAGACGGAAGACGATGATTCATATGACGACGATACGAATTCGTCACTAGCAATTCAAGCGTTAGAAAGTATTTTCAAAGTATGTACGACGGATGACAATTTACTATCCCAATTCAAGCCAAGAGATTATACAACGTTGCTATGGGCGTTAATAAAATCTCGCTCGAAGATTTCCTCTGAGTTTCTAGAAAAATGCGAAGACTATGCGATTGATAATCTCGATTTGCTTAACGTTTTAGATTTGGTCTATTTTACGTACAGTTTAGGGAACGTTCGAAATAATAGTTTAGACTCCATTAATGATAGCAACGACGAAGGAGAAGAAGAAGAAGAAGAAACGTACAATCCAACGAGATTTCTTTCATACGCCGTGAGCAGAGCAGAAGAATTAGCCGACTGTGATGGTGATGCTGGATTTGACGTAAATGTGCACATCGCTCCAATTCTCAATTCTTTCGCAAAGAATAGATTTAATCCAGGAATGACACTGATTGATAAGTGTGAAAAAATTATTCAGCGTGAATCATCCATTGATCCATTTCGCCCAACAGTCGCTTCTCAAATAATGTGGTCGTTCACGAAATTGGAGTATATGCCAAGTGATGCTACTTTGGAGAAGATTGAAGCGGCTTGGTTATCGACTTCATCATCATCTACGAGCGCAGGGGAAGCGATGAACTTTCGAGACTTTCAAGAAGGTTCATCTTTACTTATCTGGGCATATGCAACGCTTGGTAAATTGCCATCGATTGAAATTCTGCAAAAGTTGACGCAATCACCGACAAAGAATTCGAGATCATATTGGACGCCCGTATCGATGTGGATGACATTTTGGTCCCTTTCGCTTCTTTACGCGTGCGTGGCAGAATCGAGCGAAGAAAAAACTGCCGTCGCGAGTGTACTTCAAAACTTTTGCGAGAATATCATTATATTCAATGGCGGCATTCGCGTAAAAGACATCGATAAGAAAGGCTTGGGCGCATGTTACGCTTCTATTCTACTCTTGAAAGAAACGCCACTGGAAGCGATTGCGAAAGAGGCTTTGCCAGGAGATTTCGAGAAAGTTGCAAGAAACCAATGGATTATACAAAAACGCAAAGATTCGCAGAGTTCGAAATTACAAGAACAAGTCGGAGAATCTTTGAGAAGACTCAAAATTGCGTATTCTGAAGAGAGAGAAGTACAAGACGGCTTGATGCGTCCAGATTTCTTCATTGCGTCTGCGTCGATTGATGATTTCCTTCGTTCAAAATCAAAATCAAATGATCACATTCCCTCTCGAAACGATGTCGTTTTAGAGGTCGATGGTCCACATCATTTCGCAATCTCTGCCTCGACTGGCAAGCGCTCTCTCTTAGGTTCCACGTCAATGCGAAACGTTCTCCTTAGAGAACGTCTCGGCTTACGCTTAGGGGTTATCCTCTTCAATGAATGGGGCGACTTACAAAGCTCTAGCGAGCGCGATGATTACGTCACAAAAATTCTTTTAGGATTGTTTTAATCACACCAGTATGTGTAATATATGCGCATTATATATATATAATCGAGCGCCGTCGATCACGTCTTTCGTTCTTGCGCGAGATATTTTTATAGCAGTGTCGTATTTTTTGAAATTCCAAGAGAAGCAAAATTTTCCGCGGAAAACGGTGCGCGCAATGATGCAAAAGCGAGCGCAGTCGCGAAAGAAAGCGGCCATGTTTTTTGCCTCGACTATTGCGAATATGCGATTGCACGTTATCGAGAAAGAGAAAGTGAAAGTGAATAGAGATTGGTGTTGTTGTTAATTTAACGTCGCATAATTAATTAGTTAATCTCTCGGATACGGGTTTCGCGGGCGCTCCTTGTCCAGTTCGTTGTTTGTTTTGTTGTTCCTTTTTGTTGTTAGCTCTCTTATTCTGCTCTCTTTGACTCACTTTCTTCGGCGCCTTGCCTTGCCCGTGTGATGATTGCTGTTGACGTTGTTGTTGACGTTGTTGATGATGTTGTTGTTGTTGTTGTTGTTGTCGATGATGTTGTTGTTGTTGTTGTTGTTGCTGTTGTTGTTGCTGATGTTGATTTTGTTGCCTAAAGCTATTATTAACGAGCATTTTGTCGTCGTTCATGTTGTTATTATTTTTATTTCTATTCTTTTTGGGCTTCGTCTTCTTCTTCTGAACGCTCCCACCGCCAACTGCTAGATTTTGCAACATCTTCGGCCATTTATTTATTATCACCGCTTTCGTTTCTTCCTTCTTCTTCTCCTCTACACCATTGTCTGTGTTCAGCGTTATTTCTTCCTCCGAGCCCGGTTCCGGCGTCGTCGCGTTCTCGTCTCCTCTCCCAAATCTTCCAATAATCTCGCCACCGTCATCGTCATCGTCGTTATCATCGTTATCATTATTCTCTGTACCAGCTTGTTGCGCGGCTTCCTCAAACCTTTGCACGTGATACTCGCACTCATCTAATATGCTCGCCTCAAAAACCTCCCGTTCCCTCCATCTCTCGATATTCCTCTTCACGACCGATAACTGCTCGACCCTGCATTCGCATATCTTTTCAACAATCACCGAGATCTCTCGCTCGAACCGGCTCTTATATAACTTCCGCACTTTCACGTTCTCATGCATGCATAGATTCGATATCACATACATCACTGCCGGGCGATATTTCTCTTTCATCGTTTTCGCGTATTTATTGATCACGTTACAGACTCGCTTATATCTTTTCTGTGCCTCGGTCTCGGCAATCACGGTCAATAGTTCCAATTGGTCCCTTGAGCCAGATTTCAGGTTTTTAATGCGTTCGATGTATTCCTGTTCCCAGGATTGCTCTTTTCCTCTGCTCGTTGGCTCGATCATGATCGTTACTTCTTACGCGCGATGATGATGATGATACACTTTTCAAAACTCGCTTGATTCTTGCCGCGTGCGTGTTTGGAATATTTTGGAATTTCAGATTGATAATAAATGGATATGAAGAGAATAATACTAAGCAGAGAATTGGAGAAAAACGGCATTGATAATGAACGTGTTATAATAGTAAAGCGATTAATAATAATCGACGCAGCTCATCGATTTTTTCAGTGAAAGCGGAACACGCGCGCGCGAGTAAGAGTTCAGCTTTAAAAAACGAGAGCGATATAGATTTCGCGATCTGGTTCGGAGTAGATATCATTTAAGCATATTTGATAATAATAATAACGGTCACGAATTGGATTAAAGAGTGAAAAGACGGATATAGAAATGAAGTTCTTAGTGGACGAGGAACTGCAGCAATTGAATAACTTCTTCGCCAGGGTCGATTTAGGGGGGCAAATCGTTCGAGGCGTTTTAGAGAACTATTCGTGTGAGAACTTTCATTCGTTGTCTAACGTCTTTCTGTTTTAAGTAGCGCGCGCGTGTTTTTGTTTTTGTTTCGTACGATTCTGGGAGCAGGGATGGGCAGAGAGAACCGGTTCTTGCCGGTCCGCCGCGCTCTTTCTTTTCTTCACCGCGCGTGATTGGAACATACACTCTAGCGCGTGAGCGAAACGTGTGCGCTAGTGTTTATTTACGACTGACTTCTCTGAAATAAATGATAATAATAATAGGTAAACTCGCTGGGCAGGATAAGAAGAACTTCGGCGTCATCGAAACCGACGTCGTCGAAGAACTCAGCTCGAGTCCGAACTTATATTCAACGTCTCCGGTGGGCCCTCTGACCGAACATTCTTCGAGAAAGACTTTGATATATCTCATCCTGACCTTGAATCAAGCGTATCCAGATCATGATTTCTCGAACTTACGTCCGAATAATTTCTCAAAAGAAGTAGGCGTGAGCGAATGTAAAGAAGCGATCGAGGCAAAGTTATTCGACGTCGGTAAGGTTTTCGAACAAACCGATAACGGGGGAACGCCGTTCTTCGACGAGCTTTGGCGATGTATCGATACGGCTATTGAATTACTCGATGTCGAAGTGTATTCGTACGCAGCGGTGAACGACGGTGATCCTTTCGATGGCGATGGGTCGCTATGGAATTTCAACTATTTCTTTTATAACAAAAAGTTGAAGCGAATGTTATTCTTCTCGAGCGTCGCGAAAATTAAGAGAGGAGACGATCACAGTTTCTTCTCTGATGGGGATCAAACCCCACCATTAAGGATGAGTTCGATGACTCCAATTTTGCAGTCGCAATCGTACGATGATTTTGATATCGACATGGACTGATTCTCTTTGCGTTCACATTTCGCGTGTGCGCGCTCAACTGTTCGTGAGCGCGTGTAATTCTATATAGTTTGCGAGGAACAAAAACGCTCCACGCACTCATCACTTGTTCATATATTAAAGAAAGATAGGAGCGCGAGATTCAAAAAAAACATCATCATCGTCGCTTGTTTATATATAAAGAAGAACGAAGAAGCTCGCGATACAAAACAATTTACGACACAAAATCACACGCGTCACACAAAATAAACTATTTATTTATTACACGAACAAAGTAAACTATCGTCATCAAAAAAACAAACGCGAACGAGCGATGGTTAAGTGGCACGACGTCACAGAAAACATCAAATTCGCTTTAAAAGAGGACGGTTTCGCACTCGTTCATCCTTTCCGATTAGGGCAATATAACTCCCTATTCTCGGAGCAGAACTTGGGGAACAAATTGGAAGGACCTGAAGATTGCCTTTGCGTCTTAATCGGGAACACGAAGGAGATATGGCCAATATTCACTGAGAGATATAAAGAAGACGAAGAGTTAAAGAAATCTTCGAACCCGTTCGATTTATATTGTAAACAGAAAATAGACTCTATCGGAGTGATCGATGATTTCGTCTGTGCATATTATGAAACCGATGAGCGAATTGCGATACAAAAAATGGCCAAGTTATCCGGGATGGCTATTTTGGACGAGAAGACGCATATGTGCGTGAATAGGAAATATGGGCCTTGGATAGCGTTAAGGGCCGTAGTCGTGTTTCATTACGTGAAAGGACCTGACCCTGCGTTGCCTGAACACGAAGTACCGAGTTTAACGAACGAAATGAGAGCAGAGGCGGAACGAGCGTTTTTAGAAGCGGAGAAGTTTTATAAATCTGGGAAAGGAAAGGAAGATAAGACGAAGAGCGCGGAACTTTGGATTAAAGTGAGAGATTGTTTAACGAGCGAGCAACAGAGAGAATATAGGTATAGCGAAGAGCAAATGAATTATCATTACGATTTGAATAGAAATCTGGATCCAGGAGAGGCGAAGGCGGCGATAGAGGAGGTAGTAGAGAAAGTGGAGGCTGAGGAGGAGGAGGAGGATGTGATGGCGATAGAGGATGAGGAGGCGATGGCGGTGGATTTAGAGGCAGATTAGAAGAATATCATCAATCTTTTTTTAAATGTATAGCGCATTTTGTTCTGTTCTTATATATTCAGTTTTCATTTATTCGTCGATGTATTTTTTTACACGCTCTCTCTCTTCTTTATGTGAATTCGAAGGAACTACGTACTCACCGAGTTGCTCCATTTCTGGAGGTCCGTATTTTTTTCCACGCTCTCTTTCTTCTGTATCTGAATCCGAGGGAACGACGTACTCACCGAGCTGCTCCATTTCTGGAGGTTCGTACCATTTTTGTCTACGAAGCCAATTTTCATAATCTCTCTCCCATACCATTCGCCGCGAAGGCTTTGTATCATTAGTGACGACGGGGCCTTCGACTTCTCCGGCCTCATCGCTATACGGTTGAAACCAATAATTCAGAGCCATGTGACCTTCGTCAAAGCCTTCGCGCGTTTGAAATATGTTCTTTTCGCTCGAGAAAACTTCGTGAAACCAACCTGCGGGAAGAAACAACATTTCGCCAGCCTTGAGTTCGCACGTTATTTTATGCGCATCTTTAAACTTTGGAAATTTTTCAAGGTCATCTTTATCCACCGTACTGAAGTTATTCGGCAACTTACTACTACTAGTTTTCTTCGTTTTGTCTTTTATATGATCATCATCATCATCATCATCATCATTCGCTTTTCTACGTTTATTATTATTGTTAATATCATTTCTACTTCTTTTGTCGTCGTCGTCAAAATCTTCATCGGCAGCAGCATCTTCATCGTCTGAGTCGACGTAATCGTCCACGAATGTCTCTTCGTCAAAATCGAAATCTTCTTCTGAGTTGTCATCTTTATCGTCGTCGTCGTCGTCATCGTCGTCGTCGTTTATATGCTTCTTTTTGTTTACGCATTTCATTTTTGCTCCATCATTTCCACGTTCTTCTCGTTCTTTTTCTTCTCTCTTTACTCGTTCTTTCGCCAACGCGAATTCTTTCCCATAAGAAGGCGTGTCGTCGTCGTAGCATATTAATCCGTTTCTATGTACTTTCTTCACTTCCCCGCTCATATACATCTTATCAAACTCGCTCGGTGCATATAACTCAAATCTCTTAAATCCTCTCAACACGACGTATAGATTATCATGAAAATCGTGATGTAACCCACTCGAAGTCTCGCCTCTCAAACCTCTGCCCATCCATAAATTCATCGTCGAAATCGCGCTAAAGGACATTAGTTTCGGTCTCGTAGGCACTTTCCCTCTCCCGTTCAACTCCGTTAAATCTCTTTCGCGTTTTTCGTTCGACCATTGCTTCCTCCTAAAATCGATCCCGAACAACTTGAACGGATTCACTAAATTCTTCAACGGCGCGCTTAAAATCTCCGGCCTCCCATCGACGGCATCGAAGCGCTCGCCCGATGCCGAAATGTACACGGACGAATCGCCTCGCTTAAATTTCTCCATGAACTCGCTGAATTTCATATATTCACGCTTCCCTTTCCCGAACTCTAAACCACTACTACTCACCTCCACTCTCACGGTCTCGTTATCATCTTTCGTTCTGTCGATCAAGAACTCGTCGTCCCAGTCTTGACAGCATTCGAATTCAGTGTCCTTGAAGCCACCGGATAACTTCAACGGAACGCGTTCTTTGATTATTTGTTCCCTGAACTGTTCTGCCATATCCTCCATCTGCAATAAATTGAGTTCTTTTATGACAAACCTGTCCCGTTCTGGCAGCCATCCTTCGTATTCATTCTTCTTCTTCTTTGCCGATGGAGACATCGTTTTGGACAGAAGGAGGTTTGGTTTTCGCGGTCGATGAAAGAAAGCAAATTTGAATTATTGTATTCGATACCGTCTCCTTGACATCGTATTTATGTAAGTGTGGTTGATCATTAGTCAATCGTGAGACGTGTCACTGTTTCAACCGATGAGTGCGATAAGTAAGGAATACTACTATACTCCTACATGTACGTATCTTATAATTCTCATCAAAGAAAACTAGGTGCCTGGTTTAGGGTTTTACCATTACGCTCTCGCGCTCTCGCATCCTTAATCCTTCCTCTTCTTCGCTCAAAATTCCCAAGAACTTCGCTCGCACGTTTTTCTTCCTCCCTACAAAGTTTCGTCCCGATCGAATCGATTTCGACGAAGATATCGAGCGCATTAGACCTGCGCGAGCGCTCAGATTTTTCTCATTCAGCAGCAAAGATTTTCAAAAACAGACTTTTAAAAGACACAGTAGAAAAAGGACGCGCGATATTTATTATTTACTATAGCCGATAGCCTTTGATCACAGAAATCAAAAGAAGTATAACGCGTCGCTATTAGAACTATCTATTCCATCAACGGCGTATTGTAGACAGTTCACGAAAGGAGTTAAAGTAAACAGAGAGAGAATAAGTAAACCCGCATCATATCGTAATTCATAAAATCAGAGCTTTCGAAACGAGAGGTTGATTTCATATCGGAGATAAATCAAAACGAGCTTCGGATGAAGGAGCTGCAACAAGTACCGAGCTCTTCGGCGTTGAAATCGGAGAAAGAGCAACAACAACAAACGCAGGAGGAGAAGAAAGAACAGGCACAGTTATATGCGAAGATCAGTTTTGGTATAGCCGCGTACGCCACTTGTTCATCGATGATGTTGATCATAAATAAACTGGCCGTGACTTTTTTACCAGCGCCTTCGGTCGTTTTGTTCTGTCAATTATTGACGTCGGCCGTGGCGATTAAGATGATGTCAGAGGCCGGCATAGTCGAGTGCGATCCGTTGATCGCGGAGAAAGTGAAACCGTTCATGTTAGTCGCGATCGCGTTTTTAGGGGCTTTATATACGAACGTGAAGACTTTGCAATACGCAAACGTGGAGACGTTTATCGTGTTCAGATCGAGTACGCCGATACTAATCGCCGGTTTGGATTACTTATTTTTAGGGAGGCAAATGCCGAATTTGAGAAGTTGGTTGTCGTTGTTCGCGATTTTGATGGGCGCCGTTGCATATGTCTTCACTGATTCGAATTTCGAGGTCAAGGCGTATACGTGGGTATGCGCTTGGTTCGTCGTTTTCGCGTTCGATCAAGTATATATCAAATTCGCGGTTGATAACGTAAAATTGACAGCGTGGGGGAGAAGTTATTATACGAACTTGTTGGCAGTTGTTCCAGTGTTCTTATTGGGAGTCGTCACGAGAGAACACGAGATCTTGAAAGAGTTTGAATGGTCGACGGCTTCGATTTTTGCGTTGAGCGCTTCTTGCGCGGCTGGCGTTTTGATGTCCTATTCGCAGTTCTTACTGAGAGGGCTAATCTCTGCGACGAGTTTTACGGTCGTAGGAACGATGTGCAAAATCGGAACGGTTATTATTAATTGCATGATTTGGGATAAACATGCGAGTATGGAGGGGTTAGTTGCGCTTTTTATTTGTATTTTCGCCGGGTTATTTTACCAACAATCTCCTCTAAGAAATCCAATACCGACTAGAAATAATTAATTAATTAAATGATATAAGAATAATGATAAATCGATAGTAATAAAAATAATTTACTATGTAATAATATACAACGCGTACTATATTAGATACATCAGAGGCCTTTTGCCTTGTTATTTATAAGTTTTATATTTCTCCAGACAACTTAACGCGACGAAAACGATGACCCTCTCCCTCCTCTGCCACTACTTCTACCACCGCCACCGCCTCTGCCGCCAGTGCCTCCTCTCCCAGAACTTCTGCCGCCACCAGCGCCTCCTCTGCCTCCACCAGCGCCTCCTCTGCCCGCACCAGCGCCTCCTCTGCCCGCACCAGCGCCTCCTCTGCCAGAAGAAGAAGAAGAAGAAGAAGTACTCCCCTCTTCCGTTCTAGAGCTGCCGCGTCGCCCTCGATTGCTTGGCTTGAAATTCTTCTTTGTGTCGACTTCTTTGCCTTTTGCTCGTCTTCTTTCATCGACTAACTTCATCTTTCTAATCTCGGCGACCGCTTTTGAGCTCGTCGCGTCATCAATCGGTCTACCTAAACGCACCGCAATATCAATTTCATTTGCTAATACTTTATCCCTCTTTGTGATTAAATTTGTCACGGTGCCTTTAGCTCCAGCTCTCGCAGTTCTTCCCGAACGATGAATGTAATCAACTGGATTTAATGGGAAATCGAAATTAAGCACGTTATCAACTTTAACGCCAGCGAAATCCAACCCTCTCGCAGCTAAATCGGTGCACACTAAAATCAAGTTATCATCTTCCGGATCCGCATCGCAAAACGCTTTCATGGACTCTATGCGTTCCTCAGATCTCATATCCCCATGATATTGCACAGTGTTTATGTTTTTTTCCGCCAACGTCTTCTCAACTGCGACGCAACTCGAAACCGTATTACAAAATACCATCACGCGCTTGCCTCTCTCATGCATTGGGACGACGATATCCTCGAGATATTTTATTTTATCCTCAGAGCCCGGAACTTGTATGAAATCATGTTTCAAACCGGGCGCGGATTTATGCAACGATTGCGTTTTAACATAATGTACGTTCGGTAACGATTCGTCGATGAGTTTTTTTAATCTCTCTGGCATCGTTGCCGAAACGAGCACGATCGTTGTCGACTTCTTATTTTTATTGTTAGTTGTGGTAGTTTCGTCGTCGTCTTTATCGCCATCATCGTCTGCTGTCGCTTTAGTAGTATCGTTACCACTGCTCACGCCTCCCGCTCTGTTTCTATTCTTAACTGGCCTTAATAATCGTGCGACGTCATCTCCGAACCCGGCCTCGAACAACGTATCCGCCTCGTCTAAAACGACAAATTTACAACTCCCTAAGAACAAGCTCTTCTCCTCTAAATGTTTCACCAATCTCCCTGGCGTACCGATAACTAAATCCACTGGAGCTTCTAAATTATCTTTCTGCAAAGTAAACGGCCGCCCACCTAAAATCAACCTCGAAGACACTTTCGCCGTATGCGACAAGCTCTTCGCAACTCCAAAAATCTGCTCCGCTAACTCTCTCGTCGGCGAAACAATCAACGCGCGCGGTCGCCTACTCTTTGCCAATCGTACGCCTTCACCTTCGTTCGTTTCCTCTCTCTTCAAAGCATCAATTATTGGTAATAAATAGGCTAACGTTTTCCCACTTCCTGTATGTGATGCTATGCATATGTTCCCCCCTCGGTCTCTAATAGACGGTATCGATAATGACTGGATTTCTGTTGGTTCTTTCAGTTTCAATTGCTCGAGCGCTTCTCTTAAGTCTTTCGATAAATCATCAAACGATGCGAGTTGATTATTATTATTATTATAACTATTATTCTCTTTTTGATTCTCTTTTTGATTATTTTGATTATTATTTTGATTATTATTATTATTATTATTATTAGCAGATGAAACATAAACAGTGCGCGTTCTATGTTTATCACTGGCGGCTACTTTTGATGTTCTCGAATTCGTAAAAACGGAAGAAGACGCGGACGATTGATTCAGTCGTCTGCTGACATTGAACGAGAGGGAAGTAGTACTGTGACGATGTAACGAATGAGATTGCATCGTTTGTGCTATACTCCTAGCAGTAGTGTTGATAATAATCGTAGGAATTGTCTGAGAAAGTCTTCTGCTGAACGTCATCCGAATGAGGCAATGAAGTCGAAAGAGGAAGTTTAGAAAAATATGCGCAACGTCGCAAAGGCGCCATGTCAAGAAAGGCGCCGAGGCAGGTGCCAAATATGCGCCTAAAAGATATAATATCGGCCAAAGTAAGATGCGCGCTATTCCTAAAATGGTTAAATATATTATTCTAAGTGAAACGGAACGTCGTCTAGGCTACGATACGGTGCCGGCGTAGCCATGCGAGCGCTGACGAGCATATATGCCATGCGACTGAAACCGCTCGAGAATTGACCGACAAAAGCGTCGCAAGTCCTCGCGGCTTCGAGTTCGATTACAGTAGCGAGAGCAGCTGAAACCGCTCGGTCTTTACCTGAATCTTTCCATAACAATTTACGAAACGTTGGTAAGTTCTCGTTCACGTCGTTTTCGACGTCGTGTAATAAGCGAATCGTGGACGTCGTATAAAAGCAAGGGAACTCTGTGTTCGAAGAACATTGAGCGGTGACTTTTAAATCGTCTGTTATTAGGACGATCGATTGTAAGTTGTATTTTCTCGCAAAATCGTTCGCTTTCTCGATGTATTTTTTCGGAGAAACGCATAAACCTTCTTTTCTATCCGGGTTTTCGTGACTATCGATATCTCGAATACATCCCGATCTTCGAACGTGTACGGCAACGCATTTTCCGAACGGATGCCCCGAGTCTCTTTCAGGCATTTCAAAATTGCTATTTTTTTCCACGGCGTGATGAATGGAATCTCGAAAAGCGGCTCGAATAACAGCTTGCGCTCGTCTGTTTGGGTCAAATACATAGGATAGAGCTTCCGCCTGGTACATTAACGTGCCTCTACGTTTTGTTTTATACACCGAAAAGTCCATTAATCCGTTCGCGCCAAACATCGCCGTCCCGGCCATAGATGCACCAATCTGTCGTCCCTCCTTATCTCTGACGTCTAACAAACATTTGCAGAAAGGTTTCAAGTAACACATGACGTTTCTGTTTAATCCGCACCTTTTTGCAGACGTCCATTGTCGCATCGAAAGTCTCCCTGGAATGTACGTCTTATTAAACGCGGATGCGCGCGCTAACCCGCTCGCGACATTTGCCAAATGTTTCCCCACCGACACTCGCTCTGGCGCGTGATAAATTACCGCCGTATGATCTACCCCATTCTTTGGACAGCTCTCGCGACGTCTTTGAAAGTAATCAAAATGCGTCTTCAAATAAAACGCATCTTTCTTCTCCTCATCACTCGCTCGAGGCATCTCAATCGGTTCAAACGTCGCGCTTTCGCATAAATCGACGCATTTCGTTTTGCTCTCAAAAGCTACTCCGCACGGCGTCTTCGCTTCACACTCATTTTTATTACTATCATCATCCTCGCTATTAGTACTATCGTCCCCGGTCTCGCCATTAAACTCGCTATCGCCATTGACCTGAACATCAATATCTTCCTTCGTAACCCTCGTCCTCTTCTCATAATCTTGATCCTCTCTTTTCTGCGCTCGACGATTCTGCGACTCCCCGCTCTCGCGCTCGTCCACTAACACCCACCCGATTTTCCTCACGTCTTCGCCCTGTTGTCTGCTTAATGGTTTCGGTCGATCCTCGAACCGCCATTGGCCGCTCTCGAAACGATCTCTCGCGAGTCTGCTCGCATCCGATAGCGGGTGCGTGTGTGAATGATACGCTTGCGACATTCCTAACCTTTGATTATTGTTATTATCATCGTTATTATTATTGTTGTTCGCTAAGAAGTCTTCGTTCGTTCCGCTGTCGTTCATCTCGAGCGAGACCTGCGAATGGTTGTTCTTCATGACCATGACGGTGAAACCTAAACAACTAAACAGGAACGTTAACGATAACCACGAGTCTAAGATTTTTGCCATTGTTTGTTTATTTACTGTTATCGTCGTCGTTGCCAAAGCGTCTATTTAATAACGAATTTGACCATCGAGCTCTTCTCATGAAAAGCGGATGGCAGGGCGAGCTTGCACAGTATGGAGCGTGTTTTCGAGCAAAGAAACAAAAGCGGCACGTTAACGGTATAGTAGTAAAGAGATCGATTAAACGAGCACACCGCAACATTTTCCTGATAATTTTTTGGAACAGAACGACCATGGCAGAGAGTCATGAATGGTATTGACTTTACGTAAAGCTCCAAAGGGCGCGAGGAGGCGAGCGTTTTACGTATTTGTCGTATGTAGTCGCGCGGCAGCGGCCGCAATCGTACGAAGCGCAGTTGCATGAACAATTAAAGCTCGAGAATGATTTCGCCGGACTCAGAAACGGTAACCTTATACACCTCCGCCTTCTTCGGCTCTCCAGCCATCGGTTTCCCGATAATCGGAAGAACTGGCACCTTCGGGCACCATTCGCCAGAGACGTTTCCATCTGTCAATTTAAACATCGTTCCATGAGCTGATAAAGAAGTCATTAAGAAGTAAACGATGATTATTATACCAATACGTACCCGCGCAAACGATCTCTCCTTTATTCGTGCATTCGGCGGAGAACAAAGGCGTCTTTCCTTGTAAAGGCAACCCTAAATGTGAGCACTTATTGTTCATGGCGAACATATCCCCAGCGAATTCTTGAATCAAAATTCGGCCTTTTTCTTTGTCGTCGAACATCGCCCTTCTCTTCGCGTCGAGATCGGATAACTTCAAACCGGTTCGAACGGCTCTGGAGTATACCGTGAACCTAGCGGTAGATCTTTTCGTTCGAGTCTGTTGCGCGTGCGTTACTTTTAATGATATCGTTTTAGTAGTGAACATAGTTTTATTAGTTTTTTTTATTTCTGTTGTGATGGGGAGGAAAGTAGTGAAGCACACGTCGGCACTAGGTACTAGGTAATATGCGAGCGTACGTACCAGTGACGAGGCATGCATAGGAACGTTTTAATGAAACGTGAGAAATTATGATACCGGCACTGCGAATACCTACTAGGTGTATAGGCGAGCGTACTTACCAG
>Ga0209830_10001084_pt1 | contig 25244 bp, 13 predicted proteins | sample ArcticOcean_MG_C_12_FD_187439 | JGI IMG/M metagenome (GOLD analysis project Ga0209830, IMG submission 187439) | Marine microbial communities from western Arctic Ocean - ArcticOcean_MG_CB8_130 (SPAdes) (version 2) | ecosystem: Environmental > Aquatic > Marine > Oceanic | place: Arctic Ocean...
AGGGTTTAATTTAAGAAATTCCTCTAAAATAAAAGCTGCTTCGATTACGCCTTCGGATGATTTCTTAAATGGGCAAAATCCAATCGAGAGCTGGTTGAACAAATCGGAGAAAATTAAGACAAAGCATAATGAAGAATTTGAAATCGATTTAGCGAATGATAGCGATGATGATGATGATGATTTCAAACTGACGAAAGAAGATGAATCGATAATGAACGAGATGTGGTTGGAGATTTGTGAGCTTTTAGCAACTTTTGGGACGATTGGGGGCGGTATCGCAGCTATCGCGCTCGGCGAAGTATATTTATGTTCGTTAGTTATCGTTTTACCAATTGTTGCGTTAGGTTTACGAAAGAAACGCGAAACGAAAATTAAGGAGAAGACGTTAGAAAGATTACGCGTCCTTAAAGAAGAATTAATCGTTGTTACGAGGAATAAAACGACAAACGCGACGGTCATGAATTTATCGAATATGTTACAAAAGAAGAACATGGTGGCGCTTGAATTCGCGATTCAAAAAGCGTTTCGAGAAGACGGCGCGTTTAGTATAAAATTTGATTCGCGATTAGATGCGCTAGAGAATGCGATGAAAATAGCAGCTGAGAAGCAAGCGGCAAGTCAAAGAGATTCTGGAGCCGTTGCTGGGATGTTAGCTAGGGATGTCGCCGACGCGAGGATTGACCAAAGAGCAAATTTTGAAAAGATGTACGCAGAGTTGGAAGAAGCGACGAAATTATCGAAAACAGAAAACGAACGCACTAGGAAACAAGTAGGAAAAGAGTTAGAGACATTGTGGGAACTTGTTGAAAACGTAGAGAGAGAAATTTCTGGAGTAAACGATGGTATTAGCGTCCGCTTAAGCGCGATATTAGAACAAGCAGAGCAAGCGAGAGAGGAAAGAGTAAAAATGGAAGAAGAGAGAGAGAGATCATCGAGTTTTAATGATGTTCCAATTACCGAGTTTGCATTCGCGGAAGAGTTCCAAAGTCGAGTAGATGAGATATCCAAACTCGCCGATGCAGTTCAGCGCGTTAAGGAAGCCATCGATGCTAGAAACGAGGCAGAACTCGGGAACGAATTAATTTCAATCATGGATAAGGGTCAATGGGAGGCGCTCGGGTTACGTTTCGATGCGCTTTCAGAGAAAGCCGAAACGACAGCAGAAAGAATAGTTTCAGAAATTACGGAATCGATTGAGAAGAATATGTTTATTACTATAGACAATGATGGAGACGGAGGAAGTGGTGGAGGCGCTTTCGCGATGGCAAACGCGGTGAAAATGGGTGCTAATAAAATAATAGCCGAAAAAGAAAAGGAAGAGTATATCAGCCCTTTAGGTTCTGAAGCATACAATGCCATAAACGAGAATAAAACTGGATTTGAGCGCGCTTTGAGGCGCTCGGGAAGCGTTGAGATGATTGCAGAAACCGTCGTCGACAGACGCCCTTCTTCTTCAAGTGCTGAAAATACTACTACATCGTCCTCGGCAATGGCGTTTCAACAACCATCTTCTTCATCATCTCCCACAAATGATGACTCTAATAGTAATAATAATAATAATAACAATAAGACGGCATTCAATACTAGTAGAGAAGCTGCCGCTGAGGAACCACCAATAAATGCTCGGCCTGGTGTGACGAGGGAGAGTGCGTATGCGAACATGCAAGCGATGCTCAGATCTTCAGAAGAAGAAGAAGAAGAAGAAATTTTTGACCCGTTTGCCGGTATCGTTGCCGCACCAAATTCTAATAGCAGTAGTTCAAACGCCATTGCTCCAAGTGCTGTGAGTAATGAAGAAATTGTTACCGCGAGCAAAGTGGATATGAAAACGGGGCGAAATGAATCAATAAAAGTGCAAATATTATTCGACGATAAAATTGCTTCGGGCTTAGAAAGCCTACGCGAAGGACGAAAACTAGCAAAATCTGCCGAGGATGATTCCATGGGAGCAACGAAGTCTTTAGAAAATCTCATAGCTGCCGAAGAATGTTTTGCAAGCGCCGTTGGTGACTTCCTCGTCGCAGTAGAGTCAGACCCTACTGCAGTATCAGCAAAAGGGAATTTAGGCAACGCGCTTCTCGCTCGAGGCGTTTCGCTGAGAGCTTTACGGGATGCAACTGCAGAACGAGTGCTCGGTACCTCGGCTTCTATAATCAGCGGCGGATTGACAGAAGAAGATGTATGCTTCTATGGTGAATCAGCAGAAGACGCGCTCGTAGATGCAGGGAAATATTTTCGCGCAGTTGCTGTTGAAGAGAAGAAAGAAACCTCTGCGGTTGTGGTAATCGTTGCTCTCATAGCATGGGGACGTGCCCTATCACAACGCGGAGCACTGGTTCGCGACGACGCCGAAGCTTTCAATTTATACGATTCTGATGACGAGGAAGATGCTTCTGTGATCAAGAGTAACTTGGCCGATTCCTCAAAGTTGTTCCTCGCAGCTGCAGAAAAGCACCGCGCGGCTATCGAAAAATGCTCCTCGGCTACTCAGGAAGATGAAGAACAAGTACAAGCGCGACGTATTGAGGCGTATTGTCGCTGGGGCGAAGCTTTAGAATCTGCAGCAGAGTGTGAAGCAATACTTCGCAGTGGTAAACAACTCGAACTTTGGACAGCGGCGAGTGGCGCTTATGGTGAAAGTGAGCGATTAGGGGAAGAGAGCGGTGCCGCTAGTGAAGGGGTTGAGCGCTGCGAAGCGAAACTCGAGTGAACTAAAAACTACGTAGTATATTAAAACATTATTGTACATTAAAAATTTAACTAAACCAAACCAAGCACAATCTTTTCAACAGCGTCCATTGATTTCACTCGTCGCGTTGAAGGCACTCCTCCTTTTTCAACTGCGAGTTCACGCAACGCCGCCGCAGCCGCTTTTGCACCTTTACTAGCGTCATTACGAATAAATACCGCAGGCCATCCCATCGGGGCATCCGCTGTAACCCATGTGCCACTTCCACTGACGCTTGCACTTCTTGTAGAAGATGGAGTTGATTTTACAGGCGCTAACATAGTTGTCCAAGCGTCCATCCACACGTCATCCCCGGGCAAATAGCAATGCACTCGAGTCGTCGCGCGATCCAATACTGGCGCGATTAACAAATCTCGTCCAAGTAAGAATTGAGAAGTCAAGTCGCTCGCTATTTCATCTCCCGCATAATGAATAAACATCATTCTAGTCATCGGTAGTCCTACGTTTTCCGCTTCTCGCATTGCTTCTCGCTTATATTCGAGCAAAGCCATGTGCATCGATGTACACCACGCAAGTTGACTGATGATCTCGTCGTCATCCCAAACCTGGGCATTATGGTGAGGCCGGTTTCCTTGATGTGTACGATAAACAGCGTCTGAAAACGCACTCAATTCCATCCAACGCATGAGAAGTTCTTTAGATCGGTGTCGACCTGGCGTCGCAGTATATCCGCCAATATCTGAATGACTCAAAGTCAAACCGCTCAAACCTCCAGTCAGTATGCCGTTCAAGGCCGATTTTATGCCATCGCGGTTATCCCAGCTCACAAGTTGGTCTCCAACCCATTGCACGCTTGTAAACGAAGGTGTCAAGAGACTCGCCGATCGTGTCCAGAAGAAACCTGTTTTCTCCAACCCAGCGCGTTTCAAAGCGCGTCGTTGAATCCTTGCCCAATCTTCAGGATACCGATTATGCGTTAATATTGGTAATTCTCCAGAGTTTAACTTTGCATCGAAAGGTAAGTACTCACCAAAATCGGCCATGAACGCTTTAGCTTTTGTTGTGACAAGCATATCAACGATGACATCTTCAATCCATTTCACGCATTCCGGATTTGTCAAATCTAACAACGAAAAAGTAACACCAGGTTCGGAAACGAATCCATACGCTTCGCCTTTCTTGTTCTTTATGAGAAATTCGTTTTTCACTGCATATCGGTATAAATCACCGTGGTGGTCTTTAGACTCCATTAAAAATGGATTTACGTAAGTCGCTAAATGTGTTCCTTTCTTTTCAAACTCTTTCCGTAATTCGTGCCAATCAGAATATAAATCTTCGTCTAGTTTCCAATTCCACCAAACGCGTTCGATACCAATAGAGGTGTTGCGAAACCCGCTCCAGTCTTGCAACCAAAATCCTGAAAGTTTTACTCCACCATCCGTGAGCAGTTTTTCGATTCTTCGGACTTTAATAGGACCGCCAGTCATACCGACAATAAGACCGCGCATAGCCCACTCCGGTAACGGCTTGATTCTTCCTGAATATTCCGTATACGCTTGCAAAACGCCAGGAACATCTTTTGCGCCTATAATTTGTCCGCATACGATTCCTGTTGGTGCCACTACGTGTACGGAAATAGCATTTTCTTCCGTGAAATCAAACTCTGAATAAGTATAATTAGTTAGAAAAAATGAACGCGCATTGGATGTGACGTAATGCGGTATCGCCGAATAAGTCGTCCACCAATCACCACTCGAGCCTTTAAATAACAATTCGGCGGTTGCAGAGATTGGTTGCTTCCCTCTCCCGACACCTTGCTCTCCCGTGATAATTGGAACGCGTCTACCTGTATGTTCAATTGACGTATATTGCTCGCCCAATCCATACACTCTTTCATGTTTTTCAACCGCGTGCGTTAGAATCAAATGATTCAATTTCACCATGCGGCGAATATATTGCGAACGTTGCACGCCGGGGACTATTTCATCCCATGAAATCGTAAATCCTAACCTTTCATCACTCCTCGCTGCAAATATAATAGAGTACGACGCTCGTAATTTGGCGTTTGCTTTCTGTTTAGCCAATTCGATTTCAGATTCTAAATCATCCGAGAACAGAGCGTGAAACATTTTACTTCTCGTTTCGTATATTTTTGCAACGAGATGATCTATCCACGCATCTTCTTTAATAACTGTACCTTTAACTACAACACAATCGACAACCTTATTTTTATTATTATTATTATTATTATTCGAAGCTGAATTTCTATTAGTATTTCTATTAGTATTTCTATTAGTATCTCTATGAGTATCTCCTATTTTTCCTATTTCCACGAGCATATCTCCTCCCGAATCTTTCCTCGTTTTACTCGCTTTCCCTCCGTTCAAGTCATCTTCATTATTCGCGACAACTTCACACTGCGTCTTCTCTACACTATCTATCGTTTGCACGGTCGTTCTTAACTTATCCATAACCTGTATTCGAAAATGCCCGTGTATTAACTGATGTACTTTAATCGGTCCGCTCGCTAAAGTCAAAAACGGTCTCCTAGCGATCGAAGACCAACTCTCGGTTTGACATAAATGTTGCCTCAAACACCATTTCGCGTGTTTATGTGTTACCCGAAGTCTCTGTTCCTTGGTTTCCCACTAATCATATCAGAAACATCAGGGCAGCATAGTTGCACGTACGAAGTCAGTTCAATTTGGAATCAAATGTTTTAAAAGCAAAGAAGGTACTACTCGCGATAGAGAGAGAGAGAAGAGAGAGAGAGAGAGAGAAAAACATGCCGCGCGCGATAACAGGAGAACAAACAACGATTCATGCCGCGACTTTTCTTTTACCTGCACTTGAAACCTCCCTAAATCCATGATCAAATCCCCAATATCACTCGCTACTCGACCTTCGCTGCGCATTTTATGATACGTCTTATCCACGAAAGGTGCCACGAAGAACACTATCGCGAGCACGAACGCTGACGAAAATATTGGTATTCGCGGTGAATATATCAGAACTTTCCTGCGCACGTCCTTCAAAGCTTTCCTGGCTAATTTTATGGGCGTATTCGTGCGCCCTTTATCGTTCACGTCCTCGTTCGCCGAAGCCGTCGTGTTCCCCTGTTCACGCAATCTTAGTCCAAGTCGTTCTCGTTCCCGTTCCTGTTCTTGAGCAGCAGGAGCGGGAGAGCGAGTTCGTAAAGATTTTGTTCGCCTGCCAGTCGTAGTCGTCTGTGTCGTTCGTAATCTCGAACGCATCGCGATCAGTTTAATTTATTTATTTTATGGACGATTGATGCGTTTGATTACCATCGTGAAGCATCGGTATCACAGTTATTTCTGTTTACCTAAATGCCTATATTATTTAACATTTTCAAAACGAAGCGCAAAGAGGGCAATGCTCACAATTTTTAAGTTTATGCTTACACAGTGTTGATACACGTACTACTCTCTCTCACACGCGTTCGGCAAAGACGTTGAAGAGATAACTATGTTTCAAACTCTCCGGTTGTTCGACCGTAACGTCTTTGAATCGACCTTTTTCTAACAAAAGCGCGCGTACTTTTTGAACGCCTAAACGATCGTCTCCGTCGTGAACTTCGACGCAAACGCTTTCAATTTTCAACCAGTCTTCTTCGTTGATACCTTGTAATACGTCGAGTTCGAATCGTTCGACGTCGATTTTGAGTAGGTTGATTTTCGAAACGTTCATGTTTTGGAAGATTTCTTTCGATATGGAAACTACTTTAACGCGCGAGACCGTTTTTGCGAACGTTAACCATTTCAGGACGATGCTAACGATCGATGATAAGAAAACAGTGCGCGCTTTGAGAACATCATTAAATAGTACATTTTCAACAAATTGCTTCGCGAATCGTAAATATCGCTTGCTCGTGAAAATCGATATAATCAACGTTTCAGCATAACTCATCACGTTCTTATACGTTTCTTCTTCGTCTTCTAAACAAGTCGACCATCCAGCTGCGTTCGGATAACTCGTAAACTCTATTGAATCTTCTCCATTATTATTATTATTCAAAGGGTTACCAACCGCTTTATTAATCAATTTCACTTTCAATGTATTATTACTATTACTATTAGTACTATTGCTATCGTCGTACTCTTTCAAATTGTAAGTAAGCGCTTCAAACGCCGCACGAGACGGCTCAAACGCATACAACGCGCACCTCTTCTTTCTATGCTTATTCAATACTTTAAGCGCGAATAAACCTATATTCGCTCCTACATCGACAATCGTATACACTTCTTCATTTTCACCGACAATATCATCACCGTCGACGACGCGAGCGTTATTTCCTCCGTCTCGTCGTTTTCCAATCTCGTACGCATCTTCTACATAGATCTCATCATATAAGAACTTCACATCAACGCGTGATACGTATTTAATCTTCGCGCCGTTTGGCAACTCTGCCTCTTTCTTAAACCAGTTCATCTTAATCTCGTTCTTTTTCTTTTTCTTATCCCTATCCTCGTCCTTATTCTCACTGACAGACGAAGAAGCGCGACGCAGGGAAGAAGAAGAAGAAGAAGCGCGACGACGACGACGGGAAGAACACGTAAACTTTCGGCCGGCACTACTGCTCCTACTCAACATCATCCTCGCGCGCGTTTATTCCTCAACGAACCTTAAAGCTAAATCGATGACCAGAAAAAGCGAGACGCGAGTTCTCTCGCGATGCATACACTGCACGGCTCAAGCCTGGAAATTTTGATGATATGACTTATTTAATTCATCGACCGTTACGATTGATAGCATCAAGTCGTAACACAAGCTTACTATTAAACTATACGGAATGGGTACTTCGAAGCAAAGCGCTTTTTTCCTCTTTGATGTTTACTGTAAGCCTCTGCGCGCGCAAAAGTGTGTGGCCAATCAAGAAATGGTCCGTTTTTCCAAAACTTTTTCGCCAAAACTTTTTATAATCCAATGCCGATCGGATATATATGCGCGTCACTTTTTCTTAATATCTAGAATATATATATACACACATATTACTTCGATTAAAGGTAAAGAGAGAGCATTGTGCAGTAATACGCACGCGTTTGCTGTAGCTGTTGATAGATATCTTTGCCGTAGCATCCGTCGGATCTTTTTAGTGCGCGCGATATAAATCTTAAGGTTTCCCATACTAAAGAAACCACCGAATTATATTCAAAACCGAAGAAGAAGATTGAATCGAATCGAATCGAATCGACTTTTTTGTGCCGAAAGAGAGAGAGAGGGAATAATAGTAGTAATACAATTAATACAATCGGTGATGATGGAGACGTCGCAAATAACAGAACATGAAGGAGAACGCGAGGAAGAAACCGAGGAAACCGTCAGATGGTTCGACTGTGCTTTACCAGAGAAAATAGGCACAGAAATGCCAATAGCTTGGTATTCAGAGAACGACGGGTGTTTATATACGTGGGGCGGATGCGGCGAAGACGACGAACAGAGAAGAGTAATGGTCGCGGTAGATTTAACCGCAGGGATGTTCGAACGTGTTAAGTTTGAGGTTATGAATGCGCCGAACCCTGATACGTTTCCGTCGTTCTGCGCGAGACAGAAGAATAGGAGTTTAAATATTGGCGACGATACTGCTACGTCTAATCATCGGACTAATAACACGCCGGCGAAGAAGAATAAGTATAGTAACTACGACGACGTGTTGACGTTTCTTTCTGGAGGCGCAGAGGAGGGAGAAGCGAAAACAGTCGAGGAAAGACTTATGGTTACGAGGACGTACGATTACGCTTTGAAGAAATGGAACATTTTGGACGTCCAAAATAAAAGTAATGGTGCTAATGCATATGTGCCAGAAGATAGGTTTGGAGCGTCGTCTACATTCATAAGCGATACGAAGGTTCTTCAGTTTGGTGGTGTGAAGAAATATTTGGATCCAACGTTAAAAAAGCCAAAGAGTGTTGGAAAAAATGCCGAAAAAGATGAATTGGATAATAAAAAGCTCGCCGCGTTTACAAACGAAACAAACGTTTTCGATTTTGAAGCGAAAACTTGGACCGCGAATACGACGCAAAAATCAACGAAAAAGTTACCTCCTGCTCGAGCCTTTGCAAGTTTGGTTTCGGCCATCGACGACGTCGCTGTTCTTTTTGGTGGCATTAATTCGAGCGATCAATATCTCGGCGATATCTGGATGTACGATGCAAGAGATGAAACCCCGCGATGGAAAGAAATCTTACCCACGGAAACAGAAGGAGAGTGGCCTTCGCCAAGGGCATTCCATAGTGCGACTGCCCTACCAGACGGCGACGGTATGCTCGTTGCCGGTGGAAGAGACGAGCAAGGTACATATCTCAAGGAAGTGTGGGTATTTTCGTTCGAGTTAAAAATTTGGGCGAGATTAATACCTAGTATGTCGCCAAACGTAGGTTTTTATGGCGCCACACTTGTCTGCGCGAGATCTGGCGTCTTTCGCATAGGAGGAGTATTCGAGGATGAAAAGGAAACGGCCAAGGAAATTTGGGTCGAAGAAACAAACAATTCGTTGTCTAAGAAGAAATCGCGAACGAAGAAGGAAAAAGTCTACGTACACTCATTAACAACGTCAAACACCGGTGCGGCGTTTCTCACCGCCGCTGGTAGACGATACGATAACCCTCTCACGAATCCAGTGCTATGGGAGATCCCTGGACACTCCGACGACGAAGATAGGCAAGAGGATTGTTTTAGCGATATACTTCCTTTGAAAGGATTTGCGTATTGGGGAAGGAGAGAAGACGAGGTTAAGAATAAGATCAAAACGACGACGAGCGCAAAGAAAGAGATTAAAATCGGTCAAAAAGAGATAGCGCCTGCGACAAAAACGAATAATAATGAGGATACTGAAACACAAAAAAAGGCTTCAACAAACAAGACAAAAGCAACCTCCAACACTACGACTCAAGATACACCGCGAGCTGGCATTAGATCTGCTTTCGAACCAGTCAAAGGCAGTCATGGATTCAAAATCGACGGTCGGTCTGCTCCTGTACCGGCAGCGCCAGCGGCAACGTGCGAATACTGTAACGAAACGTTTCAAGGAAAGACGAGAAATCAAACTTGCGCTAAGCATGTAGAGAAGTGCTCAAAAAATCCAAGGAATATCAAACTCACGGATGATGTCATTGAGAAGTTTTCTGCGCCGTTCGCTAAGAAAGCAGGTCAGCAGGTGTTGAGTGGTGTTGAGCAGGTGTTGACAGCAAAAGCAGCTGTACTGCCAAAGAAAACACTTCCAGCGTTGAAGCTTCAACAGAGTCATTCCCACGGTGGTGGCGATCTTCCAACTTTGAGTCCGCGCGCGAATAGAGAAGAAGTTCTGGTTCCAGGCGTGCGCATGGCACCTTCCGATGATGAAGAAGAAGATAAAGAAGTGCTCAATGCAGTGAATGATCGAAAGAAAAAGTTGAAAAAGCAACCATCAAAACTTGGCCGATCGAGTTCATCTCAAATGAAAGTCGCTTCAGCTGGAAGTGGTGGCGAAATAGGAGGCAGCGGCGGTGCCGGCGCAACTGCTGGAGGAAAAGAAATTTTACCCGCTCCCGCTAGTGATTACGAAAAGAATATGCCGCCCAAGAAGAGGAAAATTATCGAAGATGGAAAACCAACTGCTGAGCTGGCAAAAGATTCGCCGCAAAGGTCCAGTGACAACGACAAAGATGAAGATGAAGACGAAGAAGCATTTAAGAAAATTCTGGACATGGCGGGTAAGAAAAGAGAGGCGCAGATCACCGCGGGATTGAAATTGACTGAACCTTTGACGGAAGAAAACGCATTGAAGACGTTTGCAAGTTGTCTTAAATTGTCAGAAGACGCGTTAAAAGAATTGAAGCAAGATAGAGCAGTATGGGACAAAGAAAAATCAGATATGTTTGATAGCGTGGCAAAATTTATGGATTTAGGAGATCACGAGAAGATCCAAAAGATCTTGGATGATCGGCAAGCGGCGAATAAGCAGACGACGACGATGGCAATTAAAAAGTTGAAAACTTCTTCTGCGACGAAAGTTCCTCGTGCCGTTGCACTCGTCGGTGGGCGCATTGATGCTTCCAAAAGCACAATCACGGGCAATTTCGATTCGGGATATTTTGCCGAGCTGGTAATCGACGGTAAGAAGTGCACGGGAGTTTTTTTCAGTCCTGTTATGCAAACAACGACGGATTCGAAAGAAAAAGGCAAAATCATACATCGGATCAGCTAGATAATAGGAATTAAAAACAGTATTACTAAATAAATTAGCAAAACAATTGAGAGTATAATCTTTTACTACTAACTTTGGTCAATATTCGCAAATCACTCTCTGCAAAAACCATCGGTAATATAAAAGTAGCAAAACCTATTACGAATAGAAATACGAACGGATAGAACGTCGCAACTGGTAAAGTTCTGTTTTTATCAAAGTCATAGCTTCGACTGATCGTGAAAACGAGTGCAAAGCAGAAAATTTGCGTAATCGTATACGCGTTGATGACACCCAAACGCACGAATCGGAAACGTTCTTCTTGCCTGTGATTTATTTGCTCGCGTTGCGTAAACATAAGAAGAAAACGCTTCCAAATATCGTTCTCTTCCAAAGCCGTATAGCCCATAAAGAGCAAAAAACCGCTGACAACGGGCACTGGAATATCGCCGTATAACGCGTTCCGAAACAGACCTAGTGAGAATAAACGCAAAATACTCGCACATATGTTCGTGAACCGTCCAATCTCAGTCGCACGAACAACGTGCGTCTTTGAAACGTAGTCCTCTTCGTATTCGACGACCTCGGAAGATATCCGTGCGTGCATGGGCGAGTGAGGAAGCGAAGGAAGCGCGATTGGAAGTCCAAACAAACCTTGAAGCGCGTTGATAAACCCGACGACGAAGTAGTCGTAGTGATACGATTTGCCCTTTTTCAATTTGTTCTCCGGACGCGCTGATAACACGGCTGAAATTTGCCCTTCAAGAAATATTTGTATGCTCAACGATACGCCGCAAAATATTGCGATAGCAATACTTTTTCCGCTCATAATTTCGTCCGCGTATTTTAACGGGTTGTAATCAGGCCACATTGTGCCCGACATTTTATACTGTTCGTCATGCACTCGATCGACGGGAACGTCTTTGGCTATATAGCTCACGCCCGTAAACACAATCAAACCAATCGCTGGAGCTAAGTCGCCAATAATTCTGCGTATCCTTGATTTAAGAAAAGGACTATCTTTGAGTGATTTGATTTTTCTGCTGAGAGCAAATGTTCCGATGTGCAAGATGAAATATTTTAAGAACTCTGCGACCGTATCTGCAGTTTTAACTCCTTTATTACGTATTGCAGAAATGGAAGAGAAAACAAAAATGATCGCAACAAACATACGCATAATCTCGGCAAAAAATAAGCCGACGTATTTGATCGTAGAAGCCCCTCCAAATGAAGCGAAAAGCATCGATACCAATCCCGACACGAGTGCAACGATGGAATAGAACGTTTCTAACGGTGCGTTTAAACGAAAAGCCGTTATTCGGATCACCTGCATGAAAGCGAGCGTTGGTCCCGTTACTCTGAACACGAGAGCGCTTTGACCTCCAACGAGCGAAAACGCTAGGTTCGCCAGCGCTTCCGAAGTCAAGAACTTTTCTACTCCAACCCTTTCCTCTGAATCGATCGTAAACACCAATCCAACGGCTAGGCATGGAACTGTCGTATTAAAAAAGAGCCAAATTATCGTGTGACAAGCTCTAACGAATGTTTTTCGATCGACAAAAGCGTCCGTGAAGTCGCTCAAATAGCGTTTTATTACTACGCGATTAAAATCATGCAAAATACCAGCGAAGAAAAGTGAAGACCGGCAACATCGTAGTCTTGCGTCGTTATCTTCGATATCGGTCGTTTCTTCGAGATATGAAAACTTTCTTCTGATATTACCACCTTTACCGTTGCCTTCTTCATTCCTCTGAATAAAACTACGCATAGCTTGCTGAAATTCGTCGACTGATTTCGATGCGAGCGCTTGAATATAGAATTTCGTAGAGATGAAGAGCGTTGCGATGGTTCCCGCAGTCGCATGTGAGTTCTTTGTCTGTTTGTGCAATCTAAAAGCATCGGAAATACACAAGACAACGAACTTATGCATACAGCTCTCTTCTTTAGAAAACGATTGTTTCGGCGAAAAAGACGATAATACAAACGTCTTCGCTCTCGCAATGATGACCAATCTCGCTGACTTTAATACGCAATCTTTCGCGTTAATTGGTATAATAAGAACATTATTATTGGCTTGAACCGAAGACGTGACGACGCAGTCGTTTGAATCTTCTAAAAAGATCGAAGAACTCAGCGCTTTACAAACACGCGACCATTCCTCATCTGTCTCGCAATGAACAAAGTAATCTCTCGATCTTTCAATTGCCGATTCGACTAAATCTCGTAAACTTTTAATAGGTGTCGTCGTACGAGGACTTAGCTGACCCTTAGTTTTTTCCGAAGAAGAAGAAAAAGAAAAAGAAAAAGGAGGAGAGCTTTGGCGAACATCCATGTCTAACAATATAACCGCGTTCAGCAAATTATCACGAACGTTGTTACTAATGATGTTGTTGTTGTTGTTGTTGTTGTAATTCGCGATGGACTTCAAATCGTTCATAGCGCTCCTTTCCTTCCTTAAATTCTTCTTCTCGATTTTCGTCACGGCTCTGTAATAAATTTTCTCTTCTTCTTCTCCTCCCTCTCCTTCACCTTCTTCGTCTCTGTCAGTACTAGTACCGCGATTACTGTTCTCGCAGTCGACCGCGTCAACCTCTGACGACGAACGACTGTTACTGTTCTCTAAATCTAAACTATCCGCAGTAAATTTCCTTTGCAAGACGATGCCTCGTTCGCACTCGTTCGCGTTCCCTCGTTGTTTTTGTTTCCGTTGATCACCTAAACAAACTTTTCGTTCTACTTCTTTATTCATGGAACCCATCATCGACGCGTTCGATCGAATCGACGATCGCTCGTTCTCGATCTTCTCTTCATCGCGATCGCCATCCTGATCGCAGTCGTGATCATCTAAAGCGACGACGTCATCACTGTTCATTATTATTTTTATTCGTATTGAATATATATGTATTTTACTACTATTGTTTATTGTGCAAAAAGAAGTTTGGATATTTAAATTCTGTTGGACTTTGGCGGCCATTTAAAATCTTCTATTGTCCAAGGTTTCAACCTGATCTCGAAACGAAAATCGAGCTTGTGCACGCGGACTACTCAAACATATTCGCACGCTTTTAAGCCATGCGTTACCTTTTGCATCTTCTGCTTCTTCCGTCTTCTTCTGCTTCTTCTTCCTGATGTCTTCTTCGTCGTCGTCGTCGTCTTTTGTTCGTACTTTTCCTGCAGAACAATCGAGGGAGCTCTGATGCTGTTCGAGAATATCTAGTCATCAGCACACACTACGTCGCATAAAAGATACGTATCAAAAACACCACGAATTATTGACTGACTGACGAGACTTTGCGAGAGAGAAATAACTGACGAGACTTCGACAAAGACCTCGTTTGTTCGTTTTGCCCGATGAGAGCGATGGAGCTCTGCTGTTCGAGGATATCTTCAACGACTGCGATGACGAGAACGAAACACCTGATGATGCTCAGAAGAAGAAGAAGAACCGTATTTGTTCGAGCCGGAGTATTCAAAACGAAAGAAGAAGAGATAGTCGAGAACTATTTAAGGTCTAAAGATGGCCACGAAGCGATCGAGCGAGCGAAGAAACTAGGGAAATCGAAGAAGGAGTTATTGAGAATGCATAAGAAAGACATCGTGCGCTTATGCTCGGAAACGAACGAGTTGAAACTTCCGTTTCATGTAATCAGTAAACCGCAAAGAATCGTTTTCGCTTCTTTCCTGAACGCAGTTTTAGATATACCGATACTGAACGAAGCCGCCGAGCAAGTTTTGTTCATGAAAATAGTCGACGTAATCGCGGACGCCATCGAGCGTCAATTCGAGAAGGTTGGACATTCGATATTCTTCGAAGGTGTGAGTGATATGGGCGAAACGCAACTAGATCTTTGGATAAAGAGCACGGCGAAGAAAATGAACGAGAAAATAGATATTCCTTTACTGAACGAGAAGCAAGAGGAAGAAGCTATTGAGTATATCTTACACGGCATGGTCGAACGATTCTTAGCGAGCGACGGGAAGCGCTTACCGCCGAAGGAAAAGAAGAAGATGTTCGGTTTCATTTGATCCTGTGAGCGAGGCCACCAATACCAGAACGTTCTGGTATATTTAGTAGTATTTGTAATCTATTCATTCGCACGCGCGCGCTCTCGCAGACTCGCAGACTATCTATAATTCTATATTATACTCGTAGCTATACGTACAAAATACAGTTAAGAACCGGCGGGGGTCTTTGACGGTCAGACGTTCTTCGCTTCATTTTTTTTTGCATATCAAAAAAAGTTCATTATATTATTACTGTAATAAAAAATGTGTCGACGAGTTCAATGCGATAAATGCGATAAACCTACTTGGTACGTTTCAATTTCTCTCTCTTACTCTCTCTTAATCATCATATTCTTCTTCTTCTTCTTCTTCTTCTTCGATAAAATCAAATCGTACGAATTCTTTTTCCAATTTCATTAAATAATATATACTAAAATTCTCCCTCTCTCGATTGTGAAAAACAGGGCCGGTTGCGGCATGCACATCGAAACCGCGTTAGCTGGTGTGAAAATTGAGGACCGATGCAAATGCGAGAAAGGATCGGTGTTTGGGTCTTTGTTCGGTTCGTCATCGAAAGCTGCGCCGGCGAAGTAAATGTAGTAATAGATTGAAGATTTGTGTCCAAAACACAGAAAAAACATGACGTGAGAATCTCACCACGCTTGACAAAGAAAGAGAGGGAAGAGAGAGATTTCACCGAAGATTTGATTGTAATCTTACACATGAGTAATTACAATCATCTATGCAAACAAACTAGTACTTTCTTCTACTCTCTTTCTTCATTTCTTCGTTATTGTTTATTTGTTATCGTGCGAAAGTACATCGTGAAAGCGCCCGGCTTCGTCGAAAGTGGCGCAGAATTGGTCGTGGACTTGCCGCACTGGTCTTAAGAACCCTTTAGCGATCGTTCCAGATGGAATCAAGTTTTTGCAGCCTTGAGGGTGACACTCAGAACACCATTGTTCGGGTTTTAAACCATCTTTCATGACTTTCTTCTCGAACTCTCTCGTTTTAGAATCGTCAACGAAACCGCCAAAAGCGTCTCGAGTGGTTTCGAGTTTCACGATCGATGGCAGAACGTTTGATAACTTTGCGATTTCCGCTTCAGTCGCATGCGTTGGGATGTTGAACTCGCTCTTTCGTAATTGTTCTTCGGCTCCAACTGTCAAGATTGGAAAGTCGTTCTTCATTGATTTGATTGTCGCTGGAGCCGCGCCGAGAGGGATAATTTTAACACCGAGCGCTTTCGCCTGTTTAACCAACGTCGATGGCGAAATGAAATGGTCTAATGGACAAAACCCAGGAATGTGATTACTATCGCGACTGCCTGGATAATGACAATGAAAAGTGAAAATATTATCGTGACCGCCCCAGACTTTATCACACCAACAGGGCATTGGTGGAATCAAAAGAGTGCGTTTCAGCGACGCGGCGATTGCAATCGCATTACTCAACGCTTTGATATGTCCCGATCCGGCGACGAGATGGTCAGTAATTGAAGGCGTATCGTGCGACGTAATACCACCATGATCGTCAATCGCGTCATCATCCCATAAATGCGCAGAAGCATCAAATGTGACGAACTTCTCTTCCTCGTTATTATTTTTCGCGCTCGAAGACGGCGACGTTTCGGGAACGCGCCAAAGTCCGGCTTCCATGAATCGCCATTTTTTTGCGTCGCCAGTACTACCATCAAACGTATACGTGGCGTGCACTGCGAACGGCATGTCTAATACTTTTTTCTCGTCCTTTTCCTGCTCGTTCTCTATATTTCTATCTTCTACATTATTATTATTATTATTATTATTATTATTATTATTATTATTATTATTATTATTATTATTATTATTATTATTATTACTCTTCTTCTTATTATTATTGTTCTTTTTCTCGTGGAATCTTTGGACCATATACACATGACCCGGATTGAACTTTGCGACTGGAAAGACTCCTAACAAAGTATCGTTTTCAGCTGCGACTAAAACGCGCTTGTTTTCGTTTGGACCAAAAGTTTTTTTCGATTCCATCTTCATTTGCTCCAACCCAGGCCATGCGTTTTCTTTCCTTGACATTGCATTGAACACCTGCTGATCGCTTGTTAGCCTATGAAACCTACCGTCAGTCGCGCTTAAATGGACGTTCCATTGCTTCGCCCAACGAATACCGCTTTTCGTATGCCTTAAAAATACTATGCCAGTGTTAAAGACGCCGCCTTTGGCGTAGTTTCCACCATCTCTTTCATCCGATGTCGGTGACAAATTATCGCTGGAAACTATAACGTCCGCCGCTTTCAATTCTTCGCATCCAGCGACGTCGTCTTCTATTTCGTCTTTTTCCCCTACATTTTTTTCGCACTTCAAATACGCTTCGGGATTTTTCAGCCACACTACATCCGCGTCTGACATCAATACATCGAATCCAAACTCCAAAAGACTCGTCGTGTGCGAAATCCGCATCTTTGCGAAATCTTTCCACGCCGCCGAGGCGTGCGAACTCCCTTGCGCTTCCAAATGATGGTCAACTCTATACGTAAACGCTGTTCCGTGACCGTCGTGATCATCGTCTCCAACAGTCTTCTTCAAAATCTCGTATGCGTTATCGTCTAACGCCCCAATCAACGTCGTCGCACCGATCTTCTTCGCCCAAACAATAAAATTAACAGCCAATTCAATATGATGCGAGTTCGCGAATGAAATCATTATAACGGCTCCTTTCCTTAACCCCATTCTATTCACGACCGCGAGCAACTCATCCGCCGCATCTGGAAACGACATCTTATCTACTCTCACAACAAAATCACGACTACTTTTCATGACACTTTCCTCCATCTCTTCCGTCACCGGTGGTGGAGACACGTTCGGTGGAGGTGGATGCTCCTCTCGCTCGTCGTCCTCGCTTTCTCGTCCACGATGAGGTAAATCTTCTGTATCTTCGTTAGAAAAATCCATATCCCCACCTCGTTCGTTCGTTCGCATCTCCTTCTCCCTACTACGATGATGAGCATCATCACTATCATCATTCACACCGCTACCATCATCGTAATCCTCATCCCTGTTCTTCGGCGTCCCCGCGACCGGTAAATGATTCCTTTTCCTCAAATTAATCACACCGGGCATGTTCGAAAACTTCGCTGGGTGAAAACGCATCTCGCCCATCCATTTATATTCCGCAGTGCGTTGTAACATCGAGCAGTATAGGAATAAGCAAATACCTAAGAAAGTGACCGATAAAGATCTTCTGACCAGTTTCTTTTTCAGTAAAGGAATCCAGGGTTGCGCGCTGTGCGATTGCATCGATTGCTGGCCTTCGCGCATGTTTCGATATTTCTATTATTTTTATTTTTGCAAGCACTGATGTCCCTCGTTAAATACTATGGAGAATCCTGAACTCTCTCTGCTGTCTACATGAGAATACCTAAGCGCCATCGAGTACGCTTACAATGCGCAAAGCTTCAGCGTTTGCGAAGAACTTGACACGAGCGAGCAAGTCAAGAAACCAGCACTCAAAAACGCGCTTAATAGTCGAGCGCGATTTCTGAACATTCGCGTCGTACGATTGAGCGATTTGTTTCAGTCGTTTCAGTTCGCCTACGGCGCAGCGGTGTTCGAGTTTCAACGAGCGGATTTTTTCGAGCAACCTTCGTTCATGAACGACTAAATCGGCGAAAGAAGTTTCGGAGGATCTGTTCAAGCGACTGGCTTCTTTCTGGAGACGCGTTGTTTCGATCGTAGTGCGTAGCTCGTTGAAGGAGGATTTGAGGGCAAGGACGCGTTCGCGCACGAGCGAGGAGACGGCGACGGTGGAGGTTTTTTTCTGTTCGTTCTCGTCGACTGTTTTGGAGAGATGTTGGATATCTGCGGAAGATTCTCGGCATAGGAAGACGTTGAACGCGAGCTTTTTGTCACGGACGAGCGAGCGGTAATACTCGAGGTTGAAGTTTTCTGCTTCGTTATCTTCGTTGTCGTTCTTCTTATTTTTGACTTTTCTTTCTTCTTCTTTCATAGTCTCGTTTTCTTCTATGGTGTTTCTGTTATTCTCGTCGTTTTCGTCATCATCGTCGTCGTCGTCGTCGTCGTCGTCGCTTGTACTATCATCTTCGTCATCATCTCCATGTTCACTACTACTACTGCTACTACTACTATTACTATCACTACTACTCTCCGCGGCATCTTCATCATGAATCAAAGGCTGTTGCAAACTATCATTTTTTTTAAGACTTTGAACCACCGAATTGTTTTCATCGCTTGTATTTTCGAATTCTAGGTGACGAAAAGTTACATCGCCGACGTTATCAGCTTTCCCTAGTAATACTCTCGCTTCTAAGCTTGTAAATGCTTGCTTCAATATTCTCAATTCTTCTAATAAGCGCGCATTTTCTGCCCGTAATCGTTTAATCACCAACTCGGGAACGATTTCTTGGTTTACGTGAAACTCGTTTGTAACGCACGAAACGCGTTGCGCAAATTTACATGTCGCTACGCTTTCATCCAATTGCGTTTCATCGTGCGAACAGGTTGCAATCATTACTGTGTTGCAGTTACCTCCGAGAGAATCGCGGAGCATAGATGTCACGACAGAGTTTCGATAGGGTATATGAAAACTTGCGTTTGGGTCGTTTTTTCTTCGGCGAAGTTGTTGCTGCTCTTGTAAAGCGACGATGACTCTTTCGAGAAAATGCAGCGATAAGTTGATATGTTTCGCTTCGTTGAGTACGGAACCATCAATTTTAGTTTTCGATACGCGTTCGGAACCAGCGAGATCGACAATATTTAATTTCGCTCTTTGAAGAGTATCGTCTCCCGATACGCGCTTTTCAATCGAGATTGTAAATACGCAATGCGAACGACTCGAAGCCAAGTTCATTGGGGTTTCTGCAACAGCACGATTTGCATCGCCGGCAAATAAAAGATTCATAGCATCTTCTTCGCTATAAATTTTATGCGTTGAAATACCTTTGAGATGGAACGTTTTCTTATCGTCTTCTTGGAGAAATACGCGAGGCAAATGAAGTTGTTGCTGATTTTGATTTTGTTGTTTTGACGGCGCGATTATCGTCGATGCGCTTCCATTATTGTTGTTATTTTGAATTCCAATAACGTTGCGTTGATAATCGCTATCGTAATTACCATTGTCAGCATAATCTAAACCTATTCTTTCATCCTTTTCCTCTTCTTCTTCTTCTTCTTCTTCTTCTCGTTCTCTCGAAGAAGCGGCTGCAGTAGTAGCAGACGTCTGGAACAGCATCGATTCGTTCAAATCATCTCTCCCTAACAAATCATACGCTTGTTCGTTATATACTTCGACATACTCACACGTCACTTCATAACTCACACCGTTATTATTCCCACCTTCCCTCTTCTTCTTCTCCATCTCTTGAAACAAAGTCTCTAAACTCCTCGGTATAATCCCTCGCGTCTCAAACTTCCCGTCGTTCCCGCCAGTAATCGTATGCGTCTTCCCACTCCCTGTTTGCCCATACGCAAATATCGTCCCATTCACTCCCTCTAAAGCACTTTGAACGACGTTCCTCGCGCATACATCGTACGTTTCCTCCTGCGTCGCTTTTTCTTCTAAAATCTCATCGAACTCGAAGCCGTATTTTTTATACTTTTTTTTTCGTCCCTCGAAATCCTTGTTTTCCTTCTTCTGCTGCTGCAGCAAAGAACTTAAAGTATTATTCGAACCGTCCTTGTTTTGTTCAGCGTTGATCGGATCCAAAAGATCTGTGCGATCATCGACGACCTGGAACGAAACCTTCGCGCGCTTCTCCTTCCTCTTCTTCTTCTTCCTCTTCTTCTTCTTCTTCTCGTTTACACACGATCGATTATCGTTTTCTTCTTCTTCCTCTTCCTCTTCTTCTTCTTCTTCGCGCGCGATTTCGATGTTCTTTTTTTTTATGCCGCCGGTCGTATTTTCAAAAACAGACGAAGAAGACGTGGATGAACATGGTTTGAACCTTAAATAGACCGCGATTCGCTTCTGCGAAGAAGACGAAGGAGCGAGTAGCAGTTCTTTATCATCACCGACCGAATCATCGCTCGGTTGCTCTGTTACAGTCATTCACTGTTGCGCCTGCTTAGTCTGCTTAGTCTTCTGCGCGGACGTTTTCTGAAGGAGGTCAAAACAGAAAGGAAGAAGAAGTTTGACCGATGGCATCAGTTGAGACGAAAATATTTGCGCGCGTACGCGATTGAAACGTTTATTATAGTTTCCTCTTCTGTTATACAAAATACAAAAGTAGATATTAGAAACCTAAATGTGCGCGTGTGCTACTTCAATGATTTCTCTTTCTCTCTCTCTTTCTTTCTAGCTGGTTTACGTCTTTCTGCGCTCCGGCCGGCGGGCGGCGCTCGAGAACGAAAAAACAACCGAGATCTTTGATGAATATAAACAAACTTTCATTAGTGAATAGTTATTACTCTCGTAATACCGATTTAGTTCTTCGTGATCCCGCGTGGATTCTCCGCTCTCTCTATGACGATCTCGTGTTCGAACTCCCACGGTTTCCACTCCCTCATCTTCGGAATGAGCGTTAACTCGTCCTCGGCTTGTTTCATTAACTCCTCGATTTGCCCGGCCTCGATCGCGCACTCGATCTCGCTCACGCTCTTCCCACTCAAACAAACCTCTCGTCTGTGCCTATACGTCTCTTCCACGATCGTCCTATACGCCGCGTGTTCCGGTACGAACTGGATCTTCTCCAGCACTTTCTTACATATCTTCGCGTATTCGTTGATCGGATCGTTCAGCACGGCGAGACCGACTAGACCGGTCGTCGTCTTCATCTTTTCTTTTCTTCGCTCTTCCTGCTCGTAGTCAGTCTGAGCAGTCGTTGAATACGACGCAGACGCAGACGATGCAGACGCAGATCCCGACCACGTCTTTGCAATTCCAATCAAATCTCCTTCTTCGTTCATCTTCATCAGTCGTTTCTTAATCATCAAAGTCGTCGCACTTTTTGTGCTCTTCATGATACGATTCATTTTATTTATTACCACACACACACACACACACACACACACGAGGAGGAGGAGTAGCAGTTGCAGTAATATGTATGTATATGTATTATACTGCAGAGTGAACCACAGTACTCTCTTTTTAATGAGCGAATCAGTAGTGCCGCATCAGCAGTGGGGAAAAAGGGAGTAATGCAGTTTATTTATTGTGATTAAAGGGTTTAGGGTTTTGAACATTCAAAAACGTCAACTTCTTTTTCTCGCTCAACATCATATAATAATAGAAAAAGACGTATAATAAAGTAACATAGTAGTAAGGAAGGAAGGAAGGAAGGAATCAAACGATCGGATCAATAATGGCGTGGGGCGATGATGATAATGACGATGACGAGGACGATTGTGAAGAAGAAGAAGATGAAGGATCGGACGACGAAGAAGATTTCGAGAACGAAATCACGCAGTCGCAAAGGAACGAATTGAGGGAAACGAACGCGCGAGCGATGCGCGATGGGACGCTGAAGATACAGTACGGCGCAGTCTTGAAGAACCTGAAACCGCCCGAGCGAGACGAGGTTATTTTAAGGAGGCCGTTTAGACCCGTTTGTGGGCAAGGGATCGTGCAAAGTGGTACGCAAACGTTCGTTTTTCTCTCTTTTTATTCGCCCGTTGAAGAAGAAAGGTTTCAGTTCTTATTAGAGACATGGAAACGGTTTAGGTGCCCACATATTTATTTATATTTTCCTTTTCTTCGTTTATCTTATTACCCGCGCGCGCGCTAGCATACTTTACTTTAAACAAATGACTATTTTCATTTATACTTTTTATTGACATGCAAATACGTAGCCGCATTGCAACGATCGATATTGGCGAGGAAGATATTTATACCGTACGGATCGAAAGAGGCTTTACCGTTACCGAGAATGATCCAATCGGCGAAAAATGCAGACGAAGATATCGCGTTACCCGAAGGCGTTGAAGAACTCGTGTTATGGCAAGATGAAGATGAAACGAGAAAAAGAGAAGGGAAGTTGTTACCAACGGTGAAGGTGGATAATATGTTGACGAGATGGTTGAGACCGCATCAACGCGAAGGCGTTTCGTTTTTGTACGAATGCGTCATGGGTTTAAGAGGTTTCGAAGGATCTGGATGTATTTTAGCCGACGATATGGGTTTAGGGAAGACGTTACAAGCGATTTCTTTAATGTGGACGTTGTTGAATAGTGGAATTACGGAAAATGGGGAACCGACGGTGAAGAGAGTCGTCATCGTTTGTCCAACGTCGTTAGTCGCGAATTGGGACGCCGAATGCATTAAATGGCTCAAAGGAAAAGTGAAAACGACGCCGATTTGCGGGGACTCAAAAGCGGATGCGCAAAGTGCGATTAAGATGTTTTTAGCGCCGAATTCTAGATCACAAGTTTTAATCGTTTCTTACGAAACGTTTAGAATATATTCAGATAAATTCATGACGGAAAGCTCGTGTCAATTGGTCGTTTGCGACGAAGCGCACCGTTTGAAAAATGGCGAAACTTTAACGAACCAAGCGTTGGCGAAAATGTCCTGTAAAAGACGCGTTATGCTTTCCGGGACGCCAATGCAAAATCATTTGGATGAGTTTTATTCTATGGTTTCATTCTGTAACCCGGGTATTTTAGGCACGCCGAAAGATTTTGGGAAGAAATTCGAACGACCTATCTTAGCCGGTCGAGAACCAGACGCAACTGACGCAGAACTCGCAAAAGCAAGCGCACAAAACGAAATGCTCTCGGTAATCGTCAATAAGTTCATCTTAAGAAGAACAAATACGATTTTGAGTAAGCATTTACCTCCGAAAGTTATTGAGATCGTTTGTTGCAAACTGACTTCTATGCAAAGATCAATTTATGAGCACATGTTATCCGAGAAACAAAAAATGGTTGAGAAATCTGGGAAACAGATGGATGTTTTAGCTTTAATCACTGCACTAAAAAAGCTGTGCAACCATCCAAAACTGATCTTTGATGCTCTTCGAGAAAAGAAATATTCGGGTAAAACCGAAGGTGGGAGCGTTATAGGTGAAGATTTGGCACCATATTTCAACGGAATGTACGACGGTGGCGGTTCCGGACGCGGCGGTCGAGGCGGTTCTACAATGTGCGATGGGTGGGAATGGCATGGCGGTAAATTTGCCGTTTTAGGTCGATTATTGCATCATTTGCGGAAGGAAACGACTGATCGTATCGTGATCATTTCAAATTACACGCAAACTTTAGATCTCGTTGAACAGTTGTGTCGTCAAAACAACTATCCTTCTTTGCGCTTAGACGGAGGCACGAGTATTAACAAGAGACAAAAGCTGGTAGATCAATTCAATGATTTATCGAACAACCAGTTTGTGTTTTTATTATCATCGAAAGCTGGTGGGTGTGGAATTAATCTCGTCGGCGGAAACCGCTTAGTTTTGTTTGATCCAGACTGGAATCCTGCGAATGATAAACAAGCCGCCGCGAGATGTTGGCGAGACGGTCAAAAGAAAAAATGCTACGAGTACCGATTTCTTTCTTCGGGAACTATTGATGAGAAAATTTTCCAGCGTCAACTCGCTAAACAAGCTCTTACTAGCGTCGTAGATGGACGCGGACAAGGCTTGGAGCAAATGTCTATGACTACGGAGGATTTGCAGCAGTTATTTTTGCTCGACATGGAGTGCCCAAGCGATACGCACAGAACGTGCGATTGCACGCGATGCCCAGATTTAGATCGAAAATGTGTAAAAGCGAGCGATGCCATGAACAATAGCAGTATTTCTTCCGAAGATGATGCGAGTGGAAAAATTCTACCCGAAGAAACGCAGTTGGAGGATTTTGATGAAGCAAAATTAAGTACTTGGGCACATCATTATCGCATGGAACACGTGCCAGATTTGCAACTACGAAAAGCTGCCGGAGAAGACGTGTCATTTGTGTTTTCGCTCGAAGTTGACGGTAAGAGAATTTCCGAAATGGCCGAACGCGCTGATGAAAAAAGCAAGAAAGCTGCCACTCTCGTTGCCCAGAAAAAGGCTCTCAAAGTTCTCGCCGACGAAGACGTTGAAGAAGAAGAAGAAGAAGACGCTTCTTCATCCTCCTCGGACGAAGAAGAACAAGAAGAAGAAGAAAAGACAGAAGAGGACGAAGAACTAATAATAACAACAACAACAACAGCGAACGCTGCCGAAGAGAAGAAAAAGAAAGCTTTGAAAGATGTGAGCGTAAATGTTGAGATGTCTGAAAAAGCTAAAACAGCAACGGTCGTCGCTAAGAAGAAGCCGCCACCGCCTCCAAAAGCTCGTACGGAAAACAAGATGATGGGAAGAAAAACCACAAAAAGACGACAAGTATCGATCGGGGGAGACGATGATGGCAACAAAAGCTATGAGAACGAAGAAGAAGA
>Ga0209830_10001101_pt1 | contig 25022 bp, 20 predicted proteins | sample ArcticOcean_MG_C_12_FD_187439 | JGI IMG/M metagenome (GOLD analysis project Ga0209830, IMG submission 187439) | Marine microbial communities from western Arctic Ocean - ArcticOcean_MG_CB8_130 (SPAdes) (version 2) | ecosystem: Environmental > Aquatic > Marine > Oceanic | place: Arctic Ocean...
CTAATCTATAAGGATAGTTCTAAGTTAGACATATATTTTTTACGAATGAAACCATTTTCAGCACTCAGCACTACCTCAGAGCTACCTCAGCACTACCTCAGAGAAATCTCAGAGAAATGCCCCCCCTACCAGAACTGACAGCTTTTCATTTGCACTACCGCATACATATATAAAAGGAATCAATATTATGAGAAATATAAACAGTATAGACCAGACCGTTCTCACTGTGTTTAAGAGAGAGCTTGAGTGCATTACAGCTCTAAATATTCCCCCCGCAGTAGTTGAGTATTTAGCTCAAAGGGTTTCTGAGATAGAAGGCCCCCCCTCTGGACTGAGCGATGTTTGATTGCACTACCCGGTAATATATAAATGAAAAGTTGTTGGACTAATACCCTATCCTTATGTTTGATTGCAATAGTCATAGGTGCGTGTGGTATTGTTCCTCTCTGGGTAAGTGTAACCTCTACTGTTGGGGATGTAATCCTGACGACACAAACAGGAAAGACGAGTACGGAGCATGGCCTCTCTGCATTGCTGGGAAAAGATTGCAAGTTTATTCGTGCTATGAACAATAGGAATATCTGCGTTACCTCTGAGGAGTATGAGAAATATCTTCTTAGTCTTAATTGTGAAACTTATAAGTGGAACATTCTTGGTAAAGTGTCTTGCAAAGTGAAGAAATGATTGCACTATTAACGGTAATGCTCATAGGGTTTTGTGTGTGCTTCTGTATACGCCACCCAATCATTTCTTTTAAATATATGATTTTATCCTTGACATTTCTTGCAATAGGGAGTATAGTCATAATAGGATTGTTTTACTTAATGGTTATAGGAGCAAATATATGAGTGATTTTCTAAGGGATGTTATCAAGCAGGTTGGTAATGAGTATGCAGCCATCGTAGATGATGGTGTTGAGGCAGGAGATGTGGAGAGTTTTATTGACACTGGCTCATATATTCTGAATGGATTGTTAAGTGGTTCAATCTATGGGGGAATGCCCTCTAACAAGATAACAGCACTTGCGGGAGAGAGTGCAACGGGTAAGACGTATTTTCTTATGGGTATCGTGAAGAACTTCCTTGATGCAAATCCAAAGGCAGGGGTCATATACTTTGAGAGTGAGAGCGCCATTACTCGTAATATGGTGATTGATAGGGGAATTGATCCAAAGCGTATGGTGGTTTTCCCTGTTACCACAGTGCAAGAGTTTCGCACTCAGGCTCTCAAAGTTCTTGACGGGTATCTCGCACAATCTGATAGTGACCGCATGCCGCTGTTCCTCTGCCTGGACTCTCTGGGTATGCTGAGTACCACCAAGGAAGTTGAGGATACCGCTGATGGTAAGGAGACACGGGATATGACTCGTGCTCAGGTTCTCAAAGCGGCGTTTAGAGTTCTGACTCTGAAGCTCGGGCGAGCGAAAGTCCCGATGGTGGTTACTAACCATACTTATGAGAGTATGGGCCTGTTCTCTACCAAGGAGATGGGCGGCGGTTCTGGTCTGAAGTATGCTGCGAGTAGTATCATCTACCTGAGTAAGCGCAAAGAGAAGGATGGTACAGAAGTGGTGGGTAATATCATTCACTGCAAGAACCACAAGTCCCGACTCACCAAAGAGAACAAGATGGTGGATGTGCGATTGACCTATGATAAGGGATTGGACCGATACTATGGTCTATTGGAACTAGCAGAGAAGTATGAAATCTTTAAGAAGGTATCAACACGGTATGAACTGCCTGACGGGTCCAAGCAGTTCGGTAAGGCAATCCTGAGTGATCCTAAAACCTATTTCACTGAAGACGTAATGCACAAGCTGGACCTTGCAGCAGAAACGGAGTTTAAATATGGAGCAATGCAAAATGACGATACCATTCAAGAAAGTAACGACTGAGTACTTTGAGGAATTGGATACAGAAAATCCAGTGATTTCTGGTACTGTTGACAGGCGTATCAAGGTAGTAACTACCACAGAGTTACTGGTGGGTTCAAGCAAAGACCCCCTAGTAACTATCCTTTATGAATATCTATAGGAATACAATAAATGAATATTGGTGATGAAATTACCTATGAGGATTACTGTGGTGGAACCATGCGAGGTATCCTCACAGCGATTGGGTCTGACAAGGACTCCTATAACGATCTGAAGCTAAAGGATGGAGTGTTTATGTACAAATCCAAGAAGCTAAAGAAGTATGTTCCTGTCAAATCCAAGTCTATGGATTCTATCTATATTGAGGTAACATGTTTTGGGGATAGGCAGGACTACATTCTTCCTAATGAGATTATCTTAAAAGTATAAATATAAAACTATGATTAAATACAGAGTTATAACTAAAGAAGTAATTATAGAATCTATATCTCAAGAAGAAGCCCTTATGTCAATTGATGTGTTGCATATCAATAATCCTGGCGTGACATACTATATTGAAGAATATAACTGGATTGCTCCAGAGAATAAACGATTAGGGCGTGATCCAGACCTTCATTAAATCCTTATAAATAGTTCCATGCAAGATTTCATGGGAAAAGATGGTTTCAGTTGGTTCGTTGGTGTTGTTGAAGACAGGAACGATCCTGCTAAAGTTGGTCGAGTTCGAGTCCGTGTTCTAGGCCGCCACAGCGAAAGTTTGACAGAGGTTAAGACTACCGATTTGCCATGGGCGCATGTGATGCACCCGGTGACTGATCCCTCTATGCAGGGATTGGGTCACACACCTTCGTTTCTAACAGAGGGTTCATGGGTTGTCGGGTTCTTTAGAGACACTGAGGCACAGCAACCTGTTATCATGGGTTCATTGCCGGGTATTCCTAGTGATGTAGCTGATCCAACCAAAGGATTTAGTGATCCTCGTGGAATTGATGTTCCCCAAAAACCATATGCGTCTAAAAAGGGTCCAACCTATGGCCCATATCCTGACGAAAGAGATAGTGGCCATGACGTTGGTGAGTCAGATACCAACCGTCTTGCTCGTGGAGTTGCATCTGAATCACACAAATCTATGATTGACCGTAGAGCTAATAGATTAAGTGGTGATTTTGATATTCCTACCGCAACCAAACCTTATCTTCCAACTGTATCTCAGCAAGCAGTACAAGAGACACGAGGTTCTTGGGAAGAACCTAATCCCAAAGGCATTGTTGCAGATGCAAATCCCTATATTTCTTCTGCGTATCCTTACAATCATGTATTTGAATCTGAGTCTGGTCATATCACTGAGGTGGATGACAGCCCTGGTGCTGAACGAATGTTTCGTCAGCACAAAACAGGAACCTTTGAGGAGATACACCCTGACGGTTCTGTTGTCACCAAGATCGTTAGAGATGACTACGAGATTGTGATTGGTAATCAGAATATTGTTATTAAGGGCTTGAATCCTGATGGTACGAAAAGCGATGTTGTACAGAATATAACGGTTGAGGGTTCAGTAAGAGAGCTCATCAAGGGTGACTACATACAGGAGATAGAAGGAGACTTCTATCAGAAGATTCACAAGAACCATCGTGTCAAGGTTGGTGCTTCTGACCCCGGCGGTAATCGTGAGGAAGAGATTATCGGCAACTATGGATATAATATTAACAAGGATGTTATAGGTCGTATCGGTGGTGACACGAATATCAATTATGAGCAGTCGGTAACGCAAATCGTTGGTGGATCATATCTCGTATCTGCTCGAGGCAAGGTGATACCTGGCTCAAATGGATTAGGCACTGGTATTTTTCTTACAACTAACTCTGATTTTACTGTAAGTGCAGTTGGTAACATATCACAATCAACTATCTCTGGTATTGTCTCTATTAAATCTGGTAGCACACTGAACATGAAGTCTGCTGCAGCGATGACAATCAATCCAGAAACAACACTGAGTCAAATCGTTGGTACTTCATGGACAAGTACTACAGGAACAACATGGGCGCATACCTCTACAGGTAATGCTGAGATTAACGCAGCAAGGATTGACTTGAACTAATGACAGAAGTAACAAGAGTAGGAACAGATAGTCATGTGGGTCATGCAAGTCCCACACCAAACCCATTTCACCAGACTGCATATGTAGAAGGTTCAGCAAATGTTTTTACTAACGGTGCAAAGACTGTTCGAATTGGTGACAAAACTAGTTGTGGTGATCCAGCAGTTGCTGGTAGTTCTACTGTATTTGTAAATGGGATTGAGGTACATAGAAAGGGTGATGCAACAGGTGGTCATGGTAGTTGGGTGCCTAATGCATCTAGCTCTGGATCATCTAATGTGTTTGCGGGAGGTTAGTCATGGTAGATTTTACAAACGGTAATTTATCTGGTGCAAGTCCAGAGTTGAATAGTGTTCTGTTAAAGTTAGAGGATGCAAAGTCTACAATAACTGATGCGATTGATGATGCAGCTGGTGCAGCGGCATCTGCATTTGGTGCTGCACAAAATGAGCTCAATGGATTGCTTGATAAATTACAAACTACTGTAATACCAGAATTACCTAAACTAAACTTACAAGCAGAGATAAAGAGTCTTACCTCTCAGATTCCCGGTACTGCATCTTATATTTCTGCTCTTGCAAAGATACAATCAGAGTTTGGGAGTGATATAAGTGCAAAGGGTCTTGAACTGGAAAGCCTTATTGCCAGTTCGGTTAGTGCAATATCAGGGGGTGGTAATCTTAGTGCGATTGTTCCTAATTTTGAAAAGGAATCGGGGAGTATAGTCCCGGCAATTGAAATTCCTCCAGCAGTTTTACAGGCAGCAGAGGCAGCAGTATCAGAGTCATTATCTACGGTGACACAAAATGCATCTGTTGAAGCAAATCTCAAAGACATTGGTGAGAAGACCGCAAAGTATCTAGTTACAAATACATTACCAACTGAAGACAGTGGTGGCTTTAAAGTTGTTCCTAACAATTTAGTTGAAACAATATCGAGCAAGATTAATATGGTGAGTGTGTAATGGCTACACTACAGATAACCAAAAAAACAATAGATGAACTTAATGCATCATCTCAACAATTGCAAAAAGTTGTAAAGCAAGGATCAGAAAGTAATATTACTCCAGCTGGTGTAGGATTTAGTTACAAGAAAGAAAGTATTTCTAAAATTTTCTTGTCTAAAGAATTAGCTGCTTTGCAAAATCATATGAAAAATAAGACAGTAGTTGTTGCAAGTGACATTAGTATTAATGGTACAACCGTTACTTTGGATAAAGATGCACTTAATAAAATTACAAAAAGTATTCCTGTTCGTGCTACAAATATTACAGCGCATTTTAATAAGAGGGATGACTTAGTAGTTAAGTATGACTACCTTTCTAATTATGATGCTGATATAGCAACCTAAATACAAACATATAAAGGATATATGTTATGAGTAGGAAAGAATCAAGAACACGAGTGTATAAATAATAGTAAAAAGGAATACACATGGGCTTTAAGGATGCATATTACGATGGTACGCACCAAGGCGGTGACCGTGCTGCCCAGATTTATTCTGACATAGATTTATTCTTTGGCCCTAAAACTGGTTCAAAAGATATCAACAAAGTTAATGATATAGCAGCAGTAAAAAGGTCTGTAAGAAACCTGATACTAACTAATCCATACGAGAAACCCTTTCATCCAGAAATTGGTTCTGGTGTAAGAGATGTTCTGTTTGAACTTATGACACCGATTACGGCATATGTTCTGACGATGAAAATTGAAGAGGTGATTCAAAATTTCGAACCCAGAGCTCGTCTTGTTGGAGTGAGAGCCCAACCCAACCTTGATAACAACGCATATGAAGTTACTATTGAGTTTTATGTTGTTAATGCACCAACAGAACTTGTCAATATGGAAGTTCTATTAGAGAGAGTACGATAATGGCAACAACAAAAAGACTTACCGTAACAGAGCTTGACTTTGATGATGTAAAAAGTAACCTAAAGACTTTTATGCGAAATCAGAATGAGTTTAAGGATTATGACTTTGAAGGTTCTGGTCTTAGTGCGCTTCTGGATGTGCTTGCATATAATACTCACTATCTTGCTTTCAATGCAAACATGCTTGCAAACGAGATGTTCCTTGATTCTTCACAGTTGCGGTCAAGTGTTGTTTCTCATGCAAAGACATTGGGTTACACCACTCGTTCTGCAAGGGCAGCCCAGGCAGTTATTAATGTTTATTTAAATACAACAGATACAAGTGCAACAATGACTGCTGGTACAGTGTTCACTGCCAGCATTGGTGATACATCTTACCAATTTGTAACTATACAGGACACAATTTCTACAAATATTGGCTCTGTAATCTCATTTAATAATTTAAGTGTATACGAAGGAAGTTTTGTTTCAACTAGGTACACAACTGATACCCAGAATGTTGAGCAGAGATTCCTTATCAACGATGCTCGTGCTGATACGACAACTCTTACAGTTAAGGTTCAAAATTCTTCAACAGATAGTATCACCGCTACATATACTTTAGCAACAGACATTGCTGCACTGACCTCTACTTCAAATGTATACTTTCTGCAAGAAGTAGAGGATGGAAAATTTGAAATATACTTTGGTGATGATATTTTAGGTAATGCTGTAGTAGACGGAAATATTATTATACTAAACTATGTCGTTACAAACAAAGGTGTTGCTAACAGTGCTTCTACCTTTACTAATTCTGCTGCAATTGCTGGTATTAGCAGTGTCAATGTATCTACGGTTTCTGCATCTGCTGGTGGTTCTGAACCAGAAACAATTCAGTCTATTAAGTATAACGCTCCTCTAGACTATGCGTCACAGGGTCGATGCGTTACAGCAGAGGATTACAAAACTTATGTCAAACAACTCTTTCCTAACACTCAGGCTGTTTCTGTTTGGGGTGGCGAGAATGGTTCGTATAATTCTTCTACTGGTGTATCAGATATTGCAGAGTATGGTAAAGTTTTTATCAGTGTCAAATCAACAACTGGTCTAAATCTAAATGAAGTTCAAAAGGCTCAACTTGTTACGGACTTAGCTTCATATACTGTTGCATCTATAACTCCTGTGGTTGTAGACCCAGAGACACTAAACCTAATACTCAATGTTAATTTCAAATATGACTCTAGCGCTACAACGAGGGCTAATGAATCGCTTGTGAGTCTTGTGAATTCTACTGTCACAAATTACAACACTAACTATCTAAAGGTATTCAACTCTGTGTTTAGACATTCTCAATTTACTGGGTTGGTTGATGCCACTGATTCTGCGATATTGAGCAACATCACTACCGTATCCTTATCTTCCTCATATACTCCAAATACATTAGGGTCATATTCCTTCACAGTTAATTTGGGTAATCCGTTATACAATCCACACTCAGGACACAATGCTGCTAGTGGCGGGGTGATTGCATCCACGGGTTTCTATGTAAGTGGTAATATAAATGAAATGTTCTTTGATGATGATGGTGTTGGTAACCTTCGTATCTACTATTTGGTTTCTGGTGTTAGAACTTATTATCTTGAACTAGCAGGCACGGTGGATTATTTAACAGGATTGATATCAACCTATCCAGTTTATATCACTGAGGTGTCTAATGTTGATGGTAGTGCTTCAACGGCAATAAGATTAACTGGAACACCAAACTCTACTGATATTGTGGGTAAGAGAAATCAAATCCTTGAAATAGATATTCTCAATACTACCGTTACAGGGAACCAAGATACTATTGCGGTTTCTAGTTCTGGTGGGGGTTCTGCAACTTATAATACATCATCATCGTATGTTGCTCCGTCGAGTTATTAATCATGGCACCTTTTGACATGTCTTGGAACCCAGAGTTAAAAAATAAACTCAGCACTCAGATTGATGGGCAACTACCTGACTTTATTGCTGATGACCACCCAAAGTTTTCTCAGTTTCTAAAATCATATTATCAGTATCTTGAAGCTGGTGAGCTTCAACTAACAGTCAATATTGATAACATTCTTTTAGAAATCAATACTGCGACCAATCTACTAAATGAAGATGGCACTCTGATTGTTACAGAAGCTGGTTCTGGTTCCACAGGTAAGTTTATCGCAGGGGAGACAATCACCGGCGGCACATCATATGCAACTGCAACAGTTCTTGTCGAAGACCTTGGGCATACAACACCAAGATTATTTATCTCCTCGCAACAGTTGTTCGATACGGGTGAAACTGTAACAGGTGGAACCTCTGGTGCTACTGGTGTGGTTACGAGATATCGGGCAAATCCTGTTCAGAATATTCAGCAACTTCTAGCATATGCTGACATTGACAATACTATCTACGACTTCATTGAAGAGTTTCGGAAATCCTTTATGGAGGGGATTCCTCGTAACCTTGCAGATGGAATTAATAAGAGAAATCTAGAAAAACATATTCGTGAGCTATATCGAAGGAAGGGAACTAAAGAGGCCGCTAAACTCTTTATGAAAATCCTTCTAGATGAAAACGCAGAAGTCTTTTACCCAAATCAATATATGATGAGAGCCTCTGGTGCTGATTGGGATAAAGCTACGGTAATTCGGTGTGCAATTGTTGGTTCTGCTATTGCTGATGAACTTATCGGACAATCAATTACAGGTGAGTTAAGTTTTGCAACTGCGCTTGTTGAGAGTTCAACAACCTTTTCATCAACTGGCGGTGTATCATATGTTGAGTTTGAACTTTCAAATATAGTAGGAACCTTCCAGGCTGATGAAATAGTCTATGGTATATCCTCTGTGGAAGATGTTCGATATAACTTTATTATTAGACAAATAAACTCTGATGTATCAATTTCAAATGATGGAACACTGTATAGTGTAGGTGACTCTATTGACCTTGATACTTCTTTACTTATTGGTAGCGGTGATATCACAGCTAAAGTTGCAGAGGTTCAGAGGGGTTCAGTTTCTGGTGTCTTAGTTGATGATGCTGGCACTAACTACGAACTAGGTGACCTTGTAGTATTTATTGACAACAACTCAGAAGTTGGATTGGTTCAACCGGCGCAAGCTGAGGTTACGGTTATTCATGGTAACCTTATTGATGAAACTGATTCTGATATTATTCTACAAGAAGTTGGAACAACAACTTTTGTTGACCTATTTAATTTTGCTCTTGAAGAAGGTACGTTTGCATCAGAGGAACCCTATGCAGTTTACGGTACTGACATATTATATGCCAGCACTATTGGTTACTACTATCCAATTTATCTGACACGATACGCGGCAGAAGATTCTACCATCGTGAGGGCATCTGCTTCTGTCAATGGTGCTACAATTGCTTCAACAACAATTACATTAGACGGTAACAGCGGCACTGTTGCGGTTGGTATGATAATCAAGGGTAATAGTATTGGTGTGAATGCCTCAGTGAGGGTTACTGCTGTTGCAAGTCAAACATCAATCACAATATCCACCGCGCAGACACTTTTAGATAATGAAGTGCTGGTATTTGCAGCTGCACCAACAGCAATCAGAGAGTATATCTTTAAAGAATATCCCGGTATAATTTTCTTTTCCCCCGTTGCAACAACGGCCTCAGCTCAGTCAACATATAGTGCAACAACGTATAATCTTTATGGAGGCAACTTCAATCATCGTTCAGACCAACTCTATGGTGAGTCTGGTAATGCTGCTTCATATACAGACTCCATCAATACTGAGGCAGTGCTCGGTGATAGATTGGAGATGGAGAGCGCACTAAACACAATATCTTTAGACAGATACCATTATGATGACGAAGGATTTATTTTAGAGTCTGGTGATGGTGATATTACAAAGATATTTGTAACTGATGTTGGTGAAGGATATTCAAAACTACCTACTTCTACTATTAGAAGTCAATATGGTGCTAGTGCAAAGGTTCTTGCAACTACTACAGATATTGGCCAAATAGAATCTATTAATGTTACTAACTCTGGTTTTAATTATAGTGAGGCGCCAAGTTTAGAGCTCCGAGCAAACTTTGTTATTAAAGACATAACAGGCACCTTTTTTGTGGGAGATGCGTTAACATCACACACAGGAACAGTTCGGTCATACGATGATACAACTCAGGTTCTAAAAGTTTCTCTAGAAGACATTATTTACAGTCAAAGTGAATCGTTTGGAACAACTTCTAATGAGGGTATGCTTCTTGAAGACTCCCTCACAACCAACGCTTATATTGATGACAATCTTATCATGAATGCTAATCTTGTCTATGGTGAGAATCTGGTTGATGCGAATGGAGACAGACTTTTACTAGATGCCATTTCGGCAACAACTGATTTCTTACTCTTGGAGGATAATCAGGGTGAGCTCATTATGGAGCATCCAGAGGTTGAAGAACTGGCGCAGACTATTCTTGAAGATGGTAGCGGTTCACTTAGGTCAGAACCAGATACCTATGGCCACGATGATGATAATATTATGGGTGAGTTCATCAGTCAAGAATCTGGATTTAGAACCGATGATGCAGTTTATGTCTATGACCTTAGACAAGTAAAATTTGTATTAGAAAGTTTACCATCTACTGAATTAAGATTAACAGCCTCAGCCGAAGACTTTATCGTACTTAATGCTGACCTAGAATACGAAGATGATGTGGTCCTTAATGGCACTGATGCTACTTCTACTAATGCGGGTGATAAACTTGTCTTCAATGCTACGGATGCATCTGGAACAAGTGACCCCAGCAACTTGATTGTTCTAGAGGCTGGATTAACTAATGATGCCAATCAAAAACTTCTGTTTGAAACTGACGATCCTTTCACTAACTTGGTATTGAACGGCGTAGATTCTACAGGTCTTCATGGAACAGAAAAAGTATTGTTTGAGGATGCTGGTATAGATTTCTCTGCCGGAACAACATCAATAACAACTGCTGCGGCTTCTGGAACAATCGTTCATGCTGATGTCGGAAAGGCTTCTTTCACTTTAGGAACAACTACTGTGAAAGATGGAGTGTATGGTAGCGTTGAAAGTCTTATCAGTGAAGAACTAGTTAGAATTCAAGACTCTTATTATTATCAACAGTTCTCCTATGAGATTCAGACAAGCTCTGGTAGTAATGCTTATATAAATGAGTTGAAGAAAGCAATTCACCCAGCTGGATTTAATGTATTTTCTAAGGTTATACAAACATCATTTGTTTCTATGTCGGTAGAAACGACTGGTGCAAGTCTTGGTACGAATGACTATTCCGCTAATACCTACAGCGCACTTCTTGCTTCTACGTTTACAACTCTATTCAGTGAGAATATGCAGCGCCGTCTTGGTGTTATGGATGAGGAAGATTATGAAATCCTGTTGGAAACCTCAGAGACATCAACTATCAGCGATCTAATCGTATTAAACCAAACTGATAGCACCGGCACTGATGCTGATTACAATATAGAATTTGAAACACCACTATTTGCATTTACAGACTTTGATGCTTTTGAAATAACACATGGTACAGGTCAAGGAGAATTCGGTTCTCTATTACTTGATAGCACAAATGGGTCATCTGATGATGGTGATAAGATTATACCTGAGAGTGCAGAAGCAGTTTCAAATAATCTGATACTTGATAGCGATGACGATAGCAATCACTTGTTTAGGGTTGGTGGCGATCTATTATTAGAAACTGAAACAGGTGGTACTGCATTTGAACTTGAAAGTGTTATCTGTGACGGAGTTTTGGTTCTTGCAAATGAAAGACCTAATACTAATGACAATTTGTTGGATGAAGATAACGAAAGTAAATTTGTTGGTAGTACAACAGTAGATAACACTTCTGAGGTTTTCCTACGGTCAAGTATTACAACTCATCTCAATGCTTCTATCAACAAAACACATAATACTTCTAATGGTCTGGTCTTCCTTGCAACTTCATCTTATGAAGGTATCAGTGGTGATGGTATTCAATTAGAGAACGGTACAGCTGAATTGGGTAGTCGTTTATTGATTACTGGTACTGTTGATCTTTCATCAGAAGGAAATCCACAGGCAGATAATGGCGATCACTTCTTGTTGGAAGATTCTTCAGATGTTAATGTTGGACAGAGTGTTACTATAAACAGTTTTACATCTATTGCAAATGATAACCTTGTTGATGAGACTGATGGTGACAATCTAATCCTTGAAAATCCAGTCGGGTTCCAAGGCGGTGGTGCAATATTGGGCGAGAGCTTTAATCCAGAATCATATTCTATTGGAGATATTATTCGTAATTCTCTTGTTAATATTTCCGATGAGAATTCACTTGATACAATTATTCTAGAGGGGCAAGACATTGGGACATTCAAACAAGAGGATGGTACAACTGTTACAGGAACATTTGGTGATGATATCCTCTTGGAAGATTACACTGGGTTTGGTGTTAGTGGAAAACTATCTCTAGAGAAAACATTTATTGAACTAGAAGAGTCATTAAACACAGGTGAATTACCATTTGGTGTATATGATGCTACTACACTAGCATCATATAGTATTCCGTCAGATATCTTCATTAGGTCAAATGGTATGTTGACAGATGAAGATGATGGTGATTTCATAGTTTATGATACTGCTGTTGATGAGAATGACCAAATTATTCTAGAAGACGGAACTGACCTTGACCGATATATTAATAATATAAACAGTGGTATTCTTAACGCATCAGGATTTAGTGGTGCAACGACATTTGATGGCACAATAACTTGGGACATACTAAAGGTATAAATACAATAAAGGAAGACTGAATAATGGCATATCAAGCATTAGGATTAGGAACAACCATAGGAGATGGAACAGGTGATTCCATTCGTGATGGTGGTGATAAAATTAATGATAACTTTGTTGAAATCTATACCCTGTTGGGTACGGGTACAGCACTAACTTCTGGCATCAGTGCTACTGCTACTGTTGTTACTCTTACAAGTCCAGTATTAACTGGTGCTATATCATTTGCTGACGGCAGTGTATCAGCACCATCAATTACAAACACGGGTGACACAAATACCGGAATATTCTTTAGTGCTGCTGATACAGTCAGCGTCACTACTGGTGGAACTAAAAGAGTTGACATTGATAGTTCGGGTTTAGATGTAACGGGTACAATTACAGCAACAGGAACAGTAGAACCAGCTGGTGACACTGCTGCTGGAGACAATGCTGCAATCGGTTATACCTCAGTGTTAGGTTTGATTCTAACTGGTGAAGGTAGCACAAATGACGTAACCATTGTTAATGATGCTGATACTACAGTTATGGGTGTTGCTACAGGTACAACTACTGTCAATTTTGCTGGACAAGTTACTGGAACAGGATTTACAGGCACGTTGGACGGCATTTTAGGCTCTGGTACTCCTGCGGCTGCAACTGTTACTCAACTAACCTCCGGCGGCGTGATTGTTAGTGACACTGATAGCACCGATGATCTAGGCACCACGGGGGTACGCTGGGCTAACCTGTTCGTAGATGCTATTACCGCAACTGACCAGATTACAGCTACTGGTTTTACTGGCACCCTCGACGGAATACTTGGCTCTGGTGCTGCTGCTGCTGCGAATGTGACAACCCTTGGTTCAACCGCAGCAATTACGGGCGGCACCATTATTCTCGCAGCTACGGACACGGACACCTCAAACACAGGCAGCGTAACGATTGACTTCTCTGCTCATCAGAACTTTGTGCTTACTCTTACGGGTAACGTGACGTTGGCTAATCCATCTACTGAGGCTGTAGGCCAAGCCGGTGTGTTCGTGTTTATTCAAGATGGCACAGGATCAAGAACTCTCAGTCTTGGGACGGACTATGAAAGTCCCGCTTCGGGCGGAATTACGCTTAGTACAGCAGCTGCTGCTGTTGATGTAGTTCCCTACTTTGTAAAAGCGTCCGGCAGTATTCAACTCGGCGCACCACAACTGGCGTTTGGATAATGATAATGATTACAAGTGGAGGTATAAAATGACTGTGTTTGGATCACAATGGCTGGCTAATGCTGGGGTTACTTACGAGATACCGCAGTCTTGCCGATTCAATGACGGCGATTCTCCAGAACTATCTCGTAGCTATAGCCTGGACGCACCTTGGACGTTATCGGCTTGGTTAAAACGCGGAGAGTTAGGGGCAGAGAATCTTATTATTGGTGCCTCTGGTGGTGAAGTCCATTTTAACTCCAATGATACCCTTGAAGTTGAGGGGGCCAGTTCCACGGCGGTATTTCGAGATACGACAGCTTGGTATCACATTCACGCCAGTGACAACGGCCTCTATGTTAACGGTGTTTTACTCATCGCCGCCGGAAGCTTGACCACAACCGACTTGTCCAACGCAAAACTTTTTGATGATTTTGACGGGTATGTTGCGGAGGTACACCTTCAGGCGGGAACTTCAGCCTATACGAATTTTGGTACTGTCAATGATCACGGCGTATGGACACCTAAATCAGCCACATCTGGGGACACATATTTAGAGTTCGCAGACAGTAGCGATTTTGGAGTTAATTCGGGAACAACAGGTGCTTGGACTGCGTCCGGCCTAGTCGCAGCCGATCAGGTGGATGATACGCCCACTAAGAATTATGCGACACTCAGTCCTATAGGGCCATTTCTTGAAACTTCTGGTGTCACAGGAACTTATGGGGCAGCATCACTATCAGATGGTAATTTGTTTTTTAACAATACAGCAAGTAATTATAAGCGTATATTCAGTGCATTTGCTATTCCTAAGTCAGGTAAGTGGGCGTTTCAGGCAATCTTTCGGGGAGATACAGTCAGTGGGTCAGGCAACGATCAATCTGTAGGAATATTTACAAAAAACACAACGGATCTCGCTGCTGGTACTGAAGGCTTGTCATATAAATATGCAGAGGACGATGTTTGGCTTAATGGCACTAAGGTACAGAACGGGACTGATGGCTCTAAAACGGTTCCTGCAACTATTGAATATCTAATAGATGTTGATAGCGATAGTGTTGAAATAATACTGGCTGGCTCAAGTAAATACACGGCAACCTCTGTTGGCTTAACTAATGGTGAGGATTGGTTCCCTTTTGGGTATGCTTACGCGAATAAATTAGAGTTTGATTTTGGACAAACAGGATATGAGCCATCAGATTCTGATTATCTAACTCTTAACACTGCTAATTTACCAGCCCCCGCTATTAAAGACCCGTCAGAATATTTCCAGATAACGTTGTATGATGGAGATGGTTCAACTCAGTCCATAAACCAAGATGGAAACAGTACTTTTCAGCCTGATTGGGTCTGGATAAAAAACAGAGATACAACGGATCAACACTCCATATTTGATGTTGCCCGTGGAGTAACTGAAGTTATAGGCGCTAATGCTACAACAGCAGAGGTTACCAATGACGACACATTAACCGGGTTTGAGTCAGACGGTTTTGCTTTGGGTGATGACGTAATCGTTAACACCAATACTGAAAGTTATGTAGCGTGGCAGTGGAAAACCCAAGGCGGCGCCGGCAGCAGTAACACAGACGGCAGCATAAATACAACGACGACATCTGTAAATACAACGGCTGGGTTTAGTATCAGCACATTTGCTGGTACAGGTGCCAACGCCACGGTTGGTCATGGGTTAGGTTTAGTTCCAAAAATGATCTTACTTAAAAATCGTACCGATGCCCAAGCTTGGGTTGTTTATCATGTAGATGCGGCAAACACACACGGTTTAACCTTAAATGACGCTACAGCCAGAGCGGATGACGCTACGTTTTTCAACGATACTACGCCAACAGCTTCGGTATTTAGCATTGGTAGTAACAATGGAACCAATGGAGATGGTGACGCAATGGTTGCTTACTGTTTTGCAGAAATCCCCGGCTATAGTAAATTTAGCTCGTTTATAGGAAATGCCTCGGCCGAGGGGCCATTTATTCATCTAGGGTTTAGTCCTGCTTGGTTTATGTGGAAAAACATGGACTCAGGGACTAATGGCGACTGGATAATAATGGATTCGAAGCGTGACCCATTTAACCAGATGGAACTAAACATGATGGCTAACCGCCCTATAGCTGATGATAGTGGTGAAGCTGACCTTGATTTTTGTTCGTCTGGCGTAAAGAACCGGGGGAGTGGCCATGGCGATCACCGATGGAATAAAGTCGCAACATTTATATACATGGCTTTTGCTGAACACCCATTTGGCGGCGCCGGCGTTGCGCCAGCAACAGCAAGATAACAGGAGAAGAAAATAATGTGGAAATATGATGGAAAAACAATTCGTGAACACAAATCGTGGGTTGATGACAATGGTATCATGCACCCCAAAAATTGGCACATCTGGTCAGCAGAGGAGAAGGCTGCTGCTGGTATTACAGAGGTGATTGAAGACACCCCGCCGGACAGCCGACTGTACAAATGGTCAATGGACCGTAACGGATCAATCACCAGCACAGCAAAAGCACTGGATGATGCAGGGTCAGGCGATGACCTTGTACTGGGTGTTAAGTCCGTTTTAAAAAACAACGTTAAATCACAACAAGGATCGCTGCTCGCACAGACCGACTGGGCTGTGATCCGTGCGGCCGATGCTGGATCAGTTGCTATTCCGTCTAATATCGCAACCTGGCGCGCAGCAATCAAAACCAAAGCCACTGCAATGGAAGATGCTATTGACGGTGCCGCAAACACTGCCGCCGTTGCAGCGCTATTTTTGTCGTGGGATAGTGATGGCAACAAATCGGGCATTCTTTACGATTGGCCGGTGCTTGGTTGATAAACAGTAACTATTGAAACTTATAATTTGGGGATTACCAAAATATAGTTAGATATAGTGTATAAATACTAGTAAAGATTAGAGGAATCGAGCAAATGACAGCAATCATAACAGAGAAATTTAGACTCCATAACGCAACACAGTTTTTTGAGTCCTTCTCAGAGGCATCTAACAGTGTGTACTATATGTTGTTAGGTAAAGCTACACCCTTCACATCAGCAACTAGTGGTGGAACAGATGCATCTCCTCCGGCTCCTGCTGACGATGTAACGAGTGAATTTTATACATGGGATCAGACGCTTATTGGTAAAAACATTGCAAGCACTGATATTACTTATGCGCTTCCTCGGCGTGATTGGGTAAACAGCACTACATTTGATATGTATGAAGACAATATCAGTTCCTCTAATCTATCAACTTCTGGTTCTTCCAGTCTGTATGACGCTACTTTCTTCTTTCGTACCTCTGATAATCGTATCTATAAAGTTATTGATAACAACGGTGGAACGGCATACTCTGGTTCTGAACCAACTTCTGAATCCACTTCCCTATTTGCTCAGGGTGGTTATATTCTCAAGTATATTTACACGATTACGGCTTCAGAGCAGACAAAGTTTCTGACATCAGACTTTATGCCTGTTAGTACGGATTCTACAATATCTGCTGCAGCAACAGACGGCAAGATTGAATCAGTTATTGTAACTGCTGGTTCTGGTTACACCGATGGCACTTACTATGTTGCAGTAAATGGTGATGGCACAAATGCTGGAACATCTTCTGGTGCTATTATTGGGTTTACAGTTTCTAGTAATGCTATTGCTGATTTTGGTCTAACCTCTGGAACTGATACTATCGTTTATAATGGTGGTGCTGCATATACTTACGGCACTGTAACTCTTACAGACGCAACGGTGTTTAGTGATGTTACACTTGAAACCGCTGCGGATACAGGTGATATTGATAACGGTAGTGGTGGTGCAATTCAGATTGTCATTAGTCCAAAGAATGGTCATGGATATAGTGCAGAGAATGAATTGGGTGGTCATTATGTTATGATGAATACATTGTTTATCGGCGCAGAACGAGATGACCTTCTTACAGGAAATGATTTCCGTAACATTGCGATTGTCGTTGACCCAACAACTTACGGCACATCAACGGTTGCATCTGACTCAACAATTCGCCAAACCTATGCGATACAACTAGCTAGTGTTAGTGGAACATTCACTGTTGACGAGAAAATTACTCAGGCAACAACTCTTGCGGTTGGTAAGGTTATTGAATGGGATAGCACTAATTCCATTCTCTATTATCAACAGGAACGGTTTAGTGATTATGGAACAACTTCAGTTGGTGCTTACGTTGCGTTTTCTGGTGCAAATGCTGTTACTGGAACAGACTCAAGTGCGACAGGAACACCTGATGCGACATCAGACTCAGCGGTAACTCTTGCAAACGGATTTACTATCACATTTTCTGATGGGTATGTTAATCCTGAGTTACAACCAGATAGTGGTAATATTATCTATACAGAAAACAGATCACCTATCTCCCGTGCTACTGATCAAACGGAAGACATCAAAATAGTAGTGGAATTCTAATATGGCACAAAAAACCAATCTTAACGCAGCACCTTATTTTGATGATTTTAATGCTGAAAATAATTATCACAGAGTTCTTTTTCGACCTGGCTTTGCAATTCAAGCTAGAGAATTAACTCAATTACAGAGTGCATTACAGCATCAAATAGCATCACATGGAAGTCACATCTTTAGAGAAGGTGCTATGGTTGTTCCCGGCCAAGGTATTATACAAAGTTATAATTCTCTTAAACTTACAAGCACCTTTGCTTCTGAAACTATTGATCCTTCTCAATATTATAATGCTACAACACCAGTAACACTTACTGGTGCGACAACTGGTGTTACTGCAAAAGTTATTGGTTATAAAGCTGCAACAACGACAGACCAACCCCTATTATATCTATCATACATTCGTTCTGGCACAGATTTTATAACTTCGGTATTTGCCGATGGAGAGAACCTTAGTGCTAACGTATCAATCACACATTCAACAGCATCCTATGCAATAGATGTCGCATCTGTTACAACCTATACTTCTGCATACAGTGTCGCAGCAGGGTCTAGTGTTGCTCAACTTGCAAGTTCAGAAGGTCCAGCCGCAAGGGTGGGACAAGCATATGTTATTGAATCTGGTATCTATTATGTTCGTGGTTTTTTTGTTAATAACTTAGCAGAAACATTAGTTTTCAGTAATTACTCACAAGATTATACAGGTACAATTGGTTTTAAAATAACTGAAACTATCCTTACACCAGAATCAAATACAGACCTGTTAGATAATTCTACAGGAGCTAGTAACTATGCTGCTAAAGGCGCACATCGATTAAACATTAGTGTATCACTACTTGCAAGTACAATTGTACCTGTTGTTGAGACAGATTTTATTTCCTTAGTTAGTCTTAAAAATGGTAATTCGCAAACTATTACTAGGTCAACACCATATTCATTTCTTGCTGATGAATTTGCAAGGCGAACTAATGATGAGTCAGGTAGTTATACTGTGCGACCATTTACATTCACAACTGATGAGAGTGTGTCTGTAGATAATGTTGCCGGTAGGTATACAGCAGGCGCCACAACAGATGACGGTAATATTGCTAGCAGTTCATTACTTTCCTTTATAGTTTCGTCAGGTAAGGCATACATTAAAGGTTATGAAATTGAAAAAACTCAATCAACTATTAAAGACCTTAATAAAGCAAGAGATTTCGATACAGTTAATGCTGGTATTTCTACCTTTGATGTAGGTAACTATGCATTCATATCAAACGTCTTTGGAAGTCCTGATGTAACAGCAATTACAGGCGAGGCTACTGCATTTAAGACTTTACAATTTTATGATACCTTTACTTCCACCAGAGGTACAGCAAATGGAACTTTGATTGGTGTTGGTCGAGGTCGAGCAATAGAATTTCATTCTGGTGTAGCTGGAGCAAGTGCAACAAATATTGAATCTGTCTACAAACTATATCTGTTTGATATTCGTCCCTTTACAAATCTAATTTTAAGTGGAACTCCATCTCCAACACTTCTTGCAACTCATACAAATGGTGGAACTCTGATTACAGGTGTGACATCAGGAGCCACAGGTATTGTTTATGCATCTGGAACTTCTACTACTGGTGTTAATCTAACTTCTGTAGTTGGAACATTTTCTGCTGGAGAAAAAATTACAGCATCTGACTCTGCTGAAACAGGTGCAATAGTTGAGAACTCAGGTAATACAGACCTTACAATTTCCAGCATAACAACTTATAACTTTGGTGATTTTAGACAAGTCTTCATGGATGATGATGATGCTGGTGATGACTTTACAGCTGATTTCGTTACTAAGAGTTCTATTGGATTACAAACAATCTTACTTGAAGAAAGTACTACTCGAGCAGATGGTTCTGTTATTAGTGAATTAGGTGAGTTCGTGGATTTGGAAACTCCTGTTGCTGCAAAGTTGCAATTTCCTGAGAAAAATAGAGCATTATTCAAGTTACCTAAGAATGTAGTAAAAACCCTTCTAACTGCAACAAATACCGGCGCGAGTGATACACAGTTTACTATTCGGCGACAGTTTGTTGGTACATCCAGTTCCTCTGGTATTCTTACGTTTTCTGCTGGTTCTAATGAAACATTTGCAGCACATGCTGAAGCAGATTATACCATGTCTATTCTTACTGCTGGTGACGGCACCGGCCTAGTAGGAGATATTGTTAGTATTGCTGATACAATTAGTGGTGTCGGGTCTTCAGCTATCACTATTACCGATGACACGGTATTAGGTGATTCAGCAAAAGTAAAACTTAGTGCAACAATTCTTAAAACCTCTGTTACTCAAAAATCTAAAACAGTAAACTTGATGAAACAGTTAAAAGTAACATCTGGAACTACAGATGCTTATGGAACTCGGCCGGACGATAAAACTATTTCTCTTGGTAGAGCAGATGCGTTTAAACTTATTGCAGTGTTTGATTCTGAAGGTGCAAGTACAGATGCTCTTGCTCCAGAACTTACATTGACTACTCAGACTGGAACATTTACTAGAGGAGAGAAAATTACTGGTGGAACATCTGGTGCTACTGCAAGAATTGTTGACATTACTTCTCCTATGAGTTATGTTCTTTCAACCTCTATTATCTTTACATCAGGTGAAACAATTACGGGTGAAAGTTCTGGGGCAACTGCTATAATTAGCGCTCTTACTGATGGAAGTATAGACATCACAGGTAAATTCTTATTCGATACAGGTCAACGTGACAACTTCTATGACATTGCTCGACTTGTAAGAAAACCCACCGAGCCTGCGCCGACAGGAAGACTACTAGTTATATATGATTATATGAATCATGGAACTGGCGATGTTTTGACTGTTGACTCATATACAGATGTTGCGAATCAGATGGATTATGAAGATATTCCAAGTTATAGTGCCACCAAGGTTGACCCAACTGGGCGAACACCAGCTGGTCAGTTTCCACTAATAGACACATATGATTTTCGCCCAAGAGTTGAGGATATTGCTGGTGCGTCAAGTACTCTAGCAACAATTGATGAGATTACTGGAAACTCATTTGATTTTTATTCAAGGCAATATGATGGTGTGGGGGCATCAACTGTTGATGTCTGTAAGCCAGGAGCATCTATTCAATCAGACTTTGAATATTACCTATCAAGGAGATCATCAGTCATAATTAATGACAGAGGTTTGATTTCTATTTTAGATGGTGCATCTGCTGAAACACCAACAATACCAGACATACCTGATGGTGTTATGAAACTTGCTGATATTAAAGTACCAGCATTTACTTTTACTTCAAATTCAATTAATGTTACTAGAACTAGAAATCAAAGATTTACCATGAAAGATATTGGTAAGCTAGACCGTCGAGTATCTGCTGTTGAGAGGATGACAACTCTAAATCTTTTGGAGAAAGATGCCGCGTCATTTGAAGTAACAGATGCCAACGGTTTAAATAGATTTAAATCTGGATTTGTTGTTGATAATTTTCAAGGTCATAGGGTTGGTGATCCCTTCCATAAAGATTATAGAATTGCTATGGACTTTCAATCAGGTGAACTTCGCCCACCACATATTACCAAGTCTGTTGACCTAGAAGAAAGTATATCTACTGATGCAGCAAGAACATCTGCTGGTTATCAAAAGACCGGCGATCTTCTCACTCTACCATATACAGAAGTTGTTTTAACAGAACAACCTTTTGCAAGTACAGTTGAACGTGTTGCTCCATTTATGACTGCTACATGGAAAGGAAATGTAGCAATAACTCCAACTCAAGATAACTGGTTTGAAACAGAGATTGCTCCTGAGTTGGTTATTAATCGTGAAGGCAACTATGATGCTGTAGTTGCAAGTCTAGGTAATAGTATAGGTAGTGTTTGGAACGCATGGCAAACTACTTGGTCTGGTGTCGTACAAAGAGATGACGGCCGAGGTGGAAATGATGATGATTCAGATAACGATTATGAGTCATACGACCCGGGCGCCACTAGTGGCGAGAACTGGCACTCCGATTTGGCAAATGATGGTTCTAATCCATGATGAATAAAAATAAGTACGAAGGGATAACAGGATGACGATAAGAGATTTTAATGCTTCTCAACAAACAAGAACAGGTGTTCTAACAGAGGTTTTTGAGGATATCGAGCGTACAAGTAATGGATATAAGTCTATTGCTACAACTCTTATTCCATATGTTCGGCAAAATGTAATAACCTTTGCTGCAAATAGTCTAAAACCTTTCACGAGGATATATGTATATTTTGATAAGAAGGTAGTTAATGCCTATGTTACTCCTGCTTCAACTGGTGCAGTAGGAACTACATATGAAAATTTCTCTACTATAGCAACTCCTGTTGCTGGTAGTGTTCTAGTCACAGATAGTGTTGGTAACTGTGAAGGTAGTTTTACTATTCCTAACCCAATGACTTCTGGTAATCCACAGTTCAAAACTGGTGACATTGAATTTATTCTAACATCAAACGTGAATAATGCTCAAGTAGGTGACGGTGAAAATGATATTGTAGCCAGAGAAACTTATGCTGACGCAGTATATTCCGCTAAAGGTATTTTAGACACTCAACAAGAAACTATTATTTCTACAAGAAATGCAATTGTAAGAACCGCTGGATTGAGGGAATCAAACGAAACTCTCCGTCAACGTCATGAAAGCGATGGACCCGACGACGGCGACCCTCTCGCACAAACCTTTATTGTTTTGGATACTGATAATATGGATGAGGGTGTTACAGGCGCATATTTAACTTCATGTGATATATTTTTCTTTGCAAAGGATGATACTTATCCTGTAACAATTGAAATTCGTAATGTAATTAATGGAGCTCCCGGTCCAAAGGTTTTGCCATTTGGTAGAAAGACTTTACAATCTTCTCAAGTTTTTACTTCTGATGACGGTAATACCGCAACTACTTTCACATTTAATTCCCCCGTATATGTATTGGGGGGAACAGAATATGCTATTTGTCTACTAACAAATACACCAGATTACAAAGTATGGATTGCTGATTTAGGAACACAAGATACAGCTGGAAATGAGATTACAGATCAACCTCATGTTGGTGTATTATTTAAGAGTTCAAATAATAGTGCATGGGTTCCTTCACCTACCCAAGACATAAAGTTCTCACTTAAACGTGCTAAATTTGACACAACAGCTGCTGGATTAGTTACTCTACAGAATGCAGATTTGCCTAAAAGAACACTTAAAACTAATCCTATAGAAATGCTTGATAACAGCACAACTTTGAAAATTCTTCATCAACATCATAGTATGCATGTTGCAACTAATAACGTCACCATTGATGGTGTAAAGTCTGGTGCATCCACTACTCTTAATGGTGGTATCACTGCGGCAGCCACGTCTATTACTCTCACTAGTGGAACAAACTTTGATGATACGAGTGGTAAATATTCTAGAGATGCATCTAATGTATACTATATAAAAATCGGTGATGAGATTATAAGTTATACCACTATCTCTGGAACAGGCATCACTAGTGCAACACGGGGTGCAAACAGTACAACCGCAACTGCTCATGCGAATGGTGCAACGGTAGAATTGTATCAGATACACAAGGTTCCACTATACGATATTAATAAGACACACACAGCAATAGGTAATATTAGTATTGATAATTATACTATTACCCTTTCAACTACACCAGTAGTAGATGGTGCTGGTAGTATATCTACCCTTGGTGGTACTGTTGTTACTGCAACACAAAATGTTCAGTATGATGTTTCTACTACAAACATGGGTATTTTGGTGCCATCAAGAACTGCCGTAGATGTAAGTCTTCTAGCAACAACTTCAACAAGTCCTAGTGGATCACAAACTTCGTTTGTAAAATCTACATCTTCCAGAAGTATTCCTTTGGATGATAATTATTATTGGGATGCGCCACAGATGGTTGCATCTAATATTAATGAAGCAAATGAGATGTCTGGTGTTAAGTCTCTTAGCATTCCTATTACTTTTTCATCAGAGATTGATACTCTATCTCCTGTTATTGACACGCAACGGATGTCTTTGTTTGCTGTTGCGAACAAGATAGATGTGATTGACTCTTCATCTGATGTATATCCAACTTCTATCTATTCGGCAATGACTGAACCAGAGGGTGATAATCATGCTGCAATATATCTAACTAAGAAGATTAATCTAGAGAATGCTGCAACTTCATTACGAGTTATTCTAAATGCGAACAGAGAAGATGCTGCCAGTATCAAGGTAATGTATAAGATTTTGCGTGTTGATGATGCCTTTGATTTTGATGAAATTGGCTATAACTTCTTTAATGATGATGGAACGGTTAGTGGTTCTGGCGGTCCAGATGATGTTGTTAACCCGTCCATTTCATTAGGTCAGTTCAATGAATATGAATATACTGCTGGTGTTACTGATGATGGTCTTGGAATTCAACTAGATGAGTTTATCTCATTCCAAATCAAGATTGTTCTGAGAACAACAAACTCTGCCAGGCCACCTAGAATTAGACAGCTTAGAGTTCTGGCATTGGCAACATAATATGGGTGAGTTTCTTAAAGTAGATGGTCATTCAAATTTGGTTAGAGATAGTCGTAGTAATGCGATACTAAATACAAATAGAGCTGCTTATGAGACTGCAAAAAAACGTGCTGAAGAAGCGCAGAGGCAGAGGGATGTGATTCGTGAAACTAACAGAGAACTTAACACCTTAAAATCTGAGATGCATGAAATCAAAACCCTGTTAAGACAATTAGTGGAAGAGAAATAAAATGGCAACAATA
>Ga0209830_10001107_pt1 | contig 24936 bp, 5 predicted proteins | sample ArcticOcean_MG_C_12_FD_187439 | JGI IMG/M metagenome (GOLD analysis project Ga0209830, IMG submission 187439) | Marine microbial communities from western Arctic Ocean - ArcticOcean_MG_CB8_130 (SPAdes) (version 2) | ecosystem: Environmental > Aquatic > Marine > Oceanic | place: Arctic Ocean...
AAAATATAACACCAAATGCCATCATATTGACAGGAATCACAGGTATATGTAACACCGAATGCTATCATATTGATAGCAGTTAACACCAAATGCCATCATATTGATGGCAGTGTATCCAGGTGTACCACAAGAAGACGCGGGTGCTTGTGCCGAAATCATGACGAATTTTGATACATTTAAAGGAAGTTGCCGAAAAGAAGGGGGTTTTAGACGAATCTAAAGTTGCAATATAAAACGGAAGCATAAAACAGTGTAAATACTGCGTTCGGCATAGTGAAGAAATATACACTCGTGTGTTATACAATCCACTTGAAAATGAATCACAAAGATGATGGCATCCATGTGATGGAAGAGTGTTTGTTAAGACAATGATAGAATAAAAAGTGTTAAGATTCGATACATAAATGATTTCATTACATCATCGTAATTTATGAAGGACATGTTCTTTCATGAAACGCCACATCCTGGCGTCTTTCAATTCCACCTTCGTTTTAAGTACAATATCACTTGTTTCACCATCCACCGTTTTCGTTTGATGAAAGAAGTCTCGAATAAGCTTAAATTTACTTTTAGGAATATCCAAGTGTAAGAAATACACAGTGTATCTCATAGTGACGATGACACCATCCCTTTTATCCTTTGCGAATTCCGACTTGCTTCTATTCGTTGAACTGAATTTGAAACCAGGAACAAGCGCATCGTTTGACATACTCCCAAAAACACCCCTCGTCTCCTCTTTAAGTTCCCGGAGCGCACAAGTGGTATAGGATGTATAATCGTTATCGAACTTTGAATGCCCATTCTTAGGGATTTCACGCAACTTACAACCACCTATGACGAATGTTAATTCGTTGTATTTCGCATCTTTTACTAAAATATACGCATCTTTGATAACAGGTATGACAACCGACTTATACCTATATTCGTGACGCATACTCCTTATTTATATTTATATATTTATATTTATATTTTAAAAGGACACAGAATTGTCGGTCGCCAAAGGAAAATCATAAAGCTGACACTCGATAAATACGGGAAGCATTTTTATAATTGCTTCTATCGATGCTAATTCACCGACCGTTGTATGAATAAAGTACATTATATGACTTGCATAAATGAGGGAATGGTGAACACCGATGTATTTTTGATAAATCTGTGCGAGTACAGGTGACTGATTTTCGCACCAAATGCTGACCCCGTACATATCGGAAATCATAGATAGGTTTGATCTGATAAAGTACATGACTTCCTCAATAAGTTCTTTTTTAAAATTTTCGGGATTGTAAGTAACCATATTATATAATGTGTATATCAGTCGCCTATTTCTTAAACTTTTGTTTAGGCGAATCGAGGTACTCCTCTGCTCGCTTAGGGGTTTTGCATATGGTGTCACCACAATGATCTCTGTTCTGATATACTGCGTTGACACCTGTCTTTAGTTCGTCACACGTCTTTAGACTCCAACGCCCCAGAGGCGTCTTTGGTGTTCGAAATAGATTAAGGAATCTTTGAAACATAACTGTTATAGTTACTCATTACAATTTTAAGCTATATTATTCAAAATATGTCCTAACTTATTTTGACCAACCCATTCTCCGCCCAATATTTTTGATCCCCTCGTTTCTAGATGGTAAAACATTTTTCCATCTTGTTTCGCTTCATTAACGATTCTTGCGAACCGCTGATCTGTATAGTACCGAACTTGTATGAGTTCTGACATACTTTCGAATGATACATTATTCCACATGGAAACATCTAATGTTGTTTTTCTTTTTTTCATACCAGTTTTTGAACCAGCACTCTTTGCTTCTTCTGGTGAACATGATTCCAAATCGGTCATCACAGTTGGATTATCGGAAAAAGCATACTTGCACGCCTGAAACGCATTCTCTATAGATGGAAACGTTCTGTTCCGCATATAAAGTATGAAAAAATCATGAGGGATGCGTACTGGAACCAATTCAAAATTGGATAGATATCTATGGTCAGGGTGTTTACTCTTAGACCAAAAGGTTAACATTTTTATTCAAGTCTGACGGTATCTTCGTCGTCGAGGTGTGCTATGATGTCTTCTTTGCTGTCGATTTCAAAGTCAAACTTTTTTGCTTCTTCCGTGACCAAGTTGTAATACCCTTCGGTGTTGAGATGTGTGATACCACGGTCGCTGAGGGCTTTCTTCGCTTTCCAACGCTTCACAAGGTTTTGAGTGATCTTGGAAATCATATTTTCGCGTGTTATATCATATGTGTGAATGTTCTTTAGGTGATTTATACATCAATTGTGATGACTTCTTTTTTCTTGCGCGTTCTTTTCTTTGGTAAAAATTCACCAAAAAGTTCTTCTTTAGGATTCTCCAAAAAGAGTTCGAATAAACTCTTAATCGGGTTTAGGAGTGCGTGTTCAAGGTAATACCTACAATCAAGTGTCAAGTTATTGTCTTTTGCGTATGTAGGGTCCTCTGCTTTGATGAACTGTTTATCTTTTGGATTACCAGTGTCTATGAATACATACGGGACACGTTCTCCTGATTTCGGACCTGTACCTCTCCTTCGAGATTCCAACTTTCGTGCAACCGTCAGATGGGGTTGACTCGCCATCTTGTATGCGTGTTCTAACTCAGGTGTTTCCAGTGGAACTTCGTGCTCATTTCCGTCGTCATCTACTTCTGTTTTCGTCCAATTATACTTAATACGTTTTAAGCTTTTTGTGACCACCAGATCCATCACATCGATACTACCAGAAAGTAAATTACGAGACACATCTTTGACCATGCCGATGGCTTTTTGAATATCACGTTCGTACATGATAACATTCAGCAGAGACTTGCTCACATCACGAACCATCTTACAATTATCTCTGCGAACGAGTTGAATACCCTTGGCATCAATGTAATCTGGTGCTTTAGGATCAGTGTACATCAAACCCGCGTACCGTTTCTTTGAAAACAAGAGATACGGAAAATACACCTTTTCAAATTCAAGCTCAATCGGTTTTTTGAACGTCGCACTGATACGTTCGGCCGCTTCTTCGCCGAGTTTAAAACTTTCTTCGATTGCTTCTTGACCCCTCTTATCACCTACATTGAATTTGACCATGACAGAATCTGTGTTGTGACAAATGATATCACCAACACCCGCGTGAAATTCATGGTTTTCAGTAGTCAAATCGTATACAAATGACTCACCATCATGAGGAATGGGAATGACACCCAACACCACACCGGATTGAATCGGTTCTTTGGATGTCTTGATGACAAAATTGTGTTCAGTCATGTGTACTGTAGCCCTCAGACCCTTCATACGGAGCTGTAAAAACGCCAAAAGTGCGCTCGTCTTGTGATCATGACTGAATACCATGACTTCATCTTTTGCGCACTGTGTGTTTGCCTGATATGGAAAGCTAGCCAGAAGACAGTCACCAACGCGAAGGATATTCGGACTGATCTTCGCACCACCCGCTGTAATGAGTGAATGATCTTCTGTGCACTCCACTACACCAGTCGTCGTAAGCACTCTGAGCATCTTTTTATCTGGCGCGATGCGATGTCTGATCACTCGATTCACCTTTTTCCACCCCTGACTTGTCCATGTATCGATGTTTTCGAGTTCTGCGCTTTCTTTTGCGTCACTTCGATGTGTATATCCATGAGGTTGGACAAGAGCATCTATGGTGCACACCCTCACAATACCATTGATTCGAAGCAACAAAGGAGTGTCTCCAGCAACACTATCACCGTACACCACATCAGAACCAGGATACCATTCCTCCACACAATTCTTTGTATGTTCAATCATATTTCGACCGATACCAGTAGTACTCGCCGCGACTTCCTTACAAGGCAGTGCGCCAATACTCGCTCCACAAAATCCATAAATACTATTCATAGATACTTTGAAAGCCAACTGCTTTCCATTGTACACCGCGTACATGAACATATCTCCATCATCTTTTGCTTTGGCCATATCCTTCTTGGCTTGCTTACGATTTTTCGCAAGGTTTCTCAACATGCTGGGGAGTACACCTTCTGTCGTTTGTGCGAATCTGCATTTCTCGTATTGGAAATAATCGACGCCATCCATGTTGTCGTATTCGGAATCATTGACATACGTCGAATGACACAAGTTATGGGCCATCATAATGGTGGGGTACAGACTCGCAAAATCAAGACCGGTGATTGGGATTTCCGTGTATGCCCCTTTCTTTGCACCAAGTACGGTCGCACCTTCGTATTCTTCTTGTTGTTGTTCCGGGTCTCGTTCGCGTGTCAAAACCAACATATCGCTTTGAAGAGTTGTGTACAAGATTTGACTGAACACCTTGATACCTTGTCCGCGTTCAATCAAGAAGCTGATAGGTACCCAAGTGGCTTTCGCCATCTCAAACATATTCGGAATGATCGCCAATTTATTTACTAGGCGTAGTGGGAGCGACGTGTCTTGTACACAGTATACACCCACGTCCTTGCGATCATCATCAGTACCATTCGCCCATTTCTTGAACATTTCGAGTGCTGAAAGGTCAACCTTTCGCTCTTTCAGAAAATGTTCGGCCACTGCGTCTAGCTTGTAACTGGTCAATTTGTGTTCGCGTTGCATTATGACCAGAAGATCAATTTGAAAGATACCAGGTGTTGTGACCATTTCATAGTCGTTATCACCGTATGCGCTGGAGGAAAACTGTGTTTTCTTAAACTCGCAATCGTCGGCTTTCAACCTGCTGGTGTTCAAAAAGACTGACGCGTTTGTCATCTTTGCTCGTGTGTACATGTACGACAAGTCGAATTTCCAAATGTTGTATCCCAAAAGGATATCCACGCTTTCGTCAAGGATCATTCTCGTCCAAGCATTGAGGACATCCCTTTCCTTTTTATAACATTCCACGTTCACGCCTTCAATAGGCGAGCATCCCTTGAGGGAAATAAGGCTTTTCTTGTATGGTTCTGTTTCACCAAAACGATGAAACGTTGTACCGATTTGAATGATATAACAATCTTTTTTATTTGGATCGGGAAAAGAACCATCTGAACTATAAGTTTCAATATCGAAAGATGCTACCACGAGCGGTGCAATTCGCGGATTATCTGATTTTTCAACATCCGAATGGTTTGTAGTAATCTCTATGTCACAATACGATTCTTTGTCTTCATACGGTACGTTAGTGTATTTTCCTTCCGGAATCTTGAACCAACCAGCAGGGGGGGTGTCACGCGAATGACAGAATCGCAACATAGGATCGAAATTCGCTTCGTAAAGTTTCAACTTGTATAATCCTTCGGCGTCTGGATTTTTCGGCCACCAATCGAACACATGTTTTTTATTTATACGCAGTCTCTTGAGCACATACATAGCTTTCGTAAAGGATGATTTATTCGCAAAAACAAGTTTGTAAAATGAAAATGATTCTCCGTTTGTAAATCCAAAGAATTTCTTCGATTGTACCACCTGGGCCACCTTTAGATTATGATTACATTCACCTCGACCATTGTACATTGCTGTCTTACACACACGGCATTGAAATTTATCTGGACAATTATTAGCCCTTGGTTTTGCTATGCATTCTGTTGGTCCCTCCTTGCACACATCACAACACACCTTACTCCTTAGACCATTCACAAACGCTTTGCGTTGGGTTCCGGTCCATTCTGGAGGGATTTCTACAAAAAACCTTGGGTTGTATGAAATCTTAGCATACACGGATTCCCCTTCTGCATTTTTACCGAATATTTTTACCATGTATTGCTTTGTCGTTTCACCTTCAACCTCCTCATCACCACTATTCAAGGACACTGCCTGAAAATTGATGGTCATCACTATTTATAATATTACGTTGGTATTTTTTAAGTAAAAAAATCCAAGATATAATAAGTTTCATGGATACTCAACTCGTGGACTTCTTTACTCATTCGGTTTACATAGACGGGGAAAACTTAGCTTCCATACTCTCACAAGCGCTCGGCTTCACGCTGAACAAAACACAAGCACAAACTTTCGCATCTGCTATATTGTCATCCACCACAAGTGGAGATATAGACAGTGACGGACTAAGAACGAAAGAAGACATTGAAGTGATTATTCAATACCTTCACGGTAAACAATTACTCACAGACACACAAAAGAATATCGCAGATGTCAATGGCGACAACATAGTTCGAGTCAACGACATCGTCGCAATTCAAAAGCTTATAGCGGAAGCATATATACCGCACACACCTACAGCGTCAATGACTATGACACCAACGGCTTCGCCTACGGTTTCTGTGACTGCGACACCGAGTATGACATTTACACATTCATTAGATGTTCCGGTCAACACACCATCGCCAACATCTACATACACACCCACACCTACGGTGTCATCCACAATGTCACCCACACCTACGCTAACACTAACAGAAACACCTTCACCAACAGAAACACCTGAACCAAATCTTTTGACACTCGAAGGAACTGGTACGAATGCGGGTGTGTACATCAACACTATTTCGTCGGTACAAGGACGAAACCTTGGCGGATTTACCGTTGTTTTATCCGGAAATGTGAATGGCAGCGTTGCACCCGAATATGTCATGGGGTCCAGCCAGGGTTTCACATACGACGCGGTGAAAAATGTAACCATTATTTCGGGTGTTTCCAAGGTTCTTGGTGGAACAACCATTGATGATCAACGCATTATTAACATCACAAGCCAACTGGATGATACAACACTCATGTACAGTGATTCTCGATTCATGGTATCCGATCAATATGGTCGCGTCATGAACCCACGGGATTATCCCTCACTGACGATGGAACTCGTGTCAGCAAACACAGCGAAGGTCACCCTTCGTCCTTACACCATTTATCCTCACAACAATGCGATGGCGGTGTCCAACTTTCAGTTCGATTACTCCGGTATTCGATTGAAGCACATGTCTGGTATCAATCCACTCAGAGGATACAATATTAGTGTTGGCGAGTCTCGTGTCCTCATTTTCACGATGCAAGTCGATAAATATTCTATACCACTCGACGTGAACCGCTCGTACACTTTCGAGTTTGAATATGATTCGCTCATCAATATCCCCCACATTCGTTCCGCCATGTTCGTCGATTCGGGCATTAACTTGGCTTCGTATGCGCTCATGCACCCATCCGAACCTGAACTCATGTTCAGTCAATCAGTCCCCTACGTAGGCGTCGATCAAGAACTCGATGAGAGTAGTCCCTTCATGATGAACATGGCTAACATCACCACTGGGCGAGACACATTTTATTACGGGGATTTGACCTCTTCTACGGACCCTGCCGTGTGGATTGGTTCTACCGCATGGTTACCGATTCCCGATGTTGACGGTAAAGTAGACTCCGATAATGACATTAACACGGGCCACATTAATGTAGACGATTTAACACTCGCGTTGCGAATGTTTGTTGATGCTCAATTGTATAATGGTACGCGTGCCATCAACCAATCTACGGCGCAAACCGAAAGCGAAAATATTTACGTCACGCGTATGCAACAACTTTTGGTGTATGCGGATCGTACCGATACACAAAATATGTACAGCACTGCTGCTACATATACAGTCAACGGAAATTCGCTTGATTTGTACGACCCACCCGCTACGTTCAACTTATCTAAGTTGCGCCACATTCTGAAGATGGTCAGCCTCGCGTTGAACACCACGAATGTCGTCGAGTACGAGGGTGTTGTGGATGCTCATCAAAATGATTACGGTAATATAGTAGTCAAGGTTTCGGGACAAGATACCAAAATCCGTGTGTATTTCACCAACCCCGACGGGTCCCTTTTGGGCAACGGAGATCTTGGCGATTCCATGGATTTCCAGGCTACATCAGATTATTACAGCAATAAAACATACACCATACCCTTCCCACTTTTCAGTGGTTTCGTGTATGGAACGGATGAGCTTCGTGTCACTGGTATTGATGACAGTAACGCTGTCGGAATGTACGTCAATGTAACGACCGAAGCGGTGTTCACTGAAACACCTACAATGACGCATACTTTCACACCTACGATGACAATTACCGGTACGATCGGTGATATCGTCGTTGATTACAGCATCCCTCCATCGGTCGTCGATGATGTCACAAAAGACAATGTGTACACCTTCAAAGTTGCGTCCGACGCAAGCATCGCATTCGATATCAATTCCGTGACGGTCAATGGTTTCGGTGGTTTTGACGTCACACCTTATGCGACAATCGAAGTCATTAATCAAGCTGTTGATACATTACTCACACCAAACTATATGTCAGATCCTGATAGCGGGATTCGTGGGAAAATTGGATATGAAACCGACTTGTATGCTTACTTTTACGATGGTCCAACTTTGTATAATAACATAACATACGATTTTACAACATCTACAATTGATGCTAACCAAAATCCAGCTCCAGAAATCACATTAACATCAGATCCTACAGATCCTTCTTACGGTAAAGCCCACTATTTATTCAATGAAATGTTCACAACACGATCGGGACCATCGGGATCCAATAACAGCTCATGGACAGTACCAGGAAACACAGGAGAACTCGTAGTAGACTTTGGGAGTCTTAAATCAATTAATCGTATCCAATTTTTCGTCGGCAACATTGGAACTGCCGGAAGTGGTACAAGAAATCCATCAGCGCAATCGTTCTCATATTCAACTGACAATACAAGCTACACAAATTTAAATCTTCCATCAAAAGATACTCAAGGATATGATGCCCCTCCGTTTGAGTATGATGAAACATTCGGCACAGTAGATGCAAGATATATAAAAATAAATGTGAGTAACTCAAGTGCCGAGGTTGGTCTATCAGCTTTGTTCATTTACGGACCCATCGGTAGCACTATTGTCAAGGTCACGGTGCCACGCAATCCGGCTTTCGCCGTCAAGAGCATCGCCTTGGATATCCCAGAAGACACGTCTTATGTGTATAAGTTTATCGTTCAAAAAGACACTAGCGCTTCCTATTTAACTGTTAACGAAATTGATGCATACGATGAAAATGACAATCCTATATCCTTTACAAGTGACGATGTAACATTTCATATAACGGCTGAAGGAGGTTCCGCTGATGCTTTAACTGATGATGTTACTCCATCTAATCTTAGCGAGGTATATTGGAATAAGAGTGATATGACAATTAACAAAGAAATATTAAGTATTGAATTTAGTGTAAAGGTAAGTAAATTCAAAATTCGTTATGAAAATCCCATAGGAAACTATTACCCATTTAAAGTTGAATACAAAGGTAACATAGTTGGAACAACACCCAACGAAAGTACAGCCGAAACTGTGAAAGATATCCCTGTCACAACCCCTGCATCTTTCGATCTTTTCAAAAACGGGCGGGAGCTTCAGGCGACCGTCGCTGATTATGTCTACACACTCCCCGTGGCGAGTCCCACGTTGTCCTTCGTCGCGGAGAACAAAATGCGAATCGAGAATATTCCACTTCCCGTAAATCCCGTTTCGACTGACGCTGAGTACGATTTTTCATCTAACATACCTATTGCTTTAACAAAATATGGGGATACTTCTTATGACGCAACTGAAAAAGCGTTGTTTTTTCCAGAAACATACTCGACACATAATTATGTAAGATATGATACATCTTCAACTATCAGTGGTAACGAATTCTCTGTATCGTTCAGTATTAAATTGAAAAAATTGGGATCAAATTACGCAGAGATAACACATTGGTGGCGCACGGGAACAGATGCAGATCATGCAAATACGTTACAACTGTACTACAATGGAGTAACATTAAGATTTCAAGGACCAACTAAGGAAGCAAGGTTGGATATTACACTTCCAATTGACACATGGTTACATTTTACTGTAGTTAACGCAGCTACCAGTCCATATCAAAGACTATACATGAATGGGGTACCTATGATTTTTACAAGTGACGCTACCGGTTCTTTACAAAACACGATATCTGGAAACACGATGTATTTCGGAAATAACGACAGGATGTCAGATAATGGAAATAACAGAAATATGAATGGATACATGAAAGATATTAAAATATTCGATCGCGTGTTATCAGATGCTGAAGTTGCTTCATCGGTCGCTTACAATGTCGAGGAACAACCAACATTCTCCGGATATCTCTTGAACAACACGACTGGCAATCATGTCAAGATCGATGACATCCCTACGGCGTCCATCGAAATCCCCATCATCGAAACAGGGAATTACACGTTCATCGCGAATAACACCGAACGTGATTCGGAAATGCACAGTAATTCGGTCATCGTGAGCGCATTGGCTGTGCCATCAGGAGACGTTTCCAGCGTGACCGGGACCAATGTGACGTTTAACGGTTTCGATGAAATGACTGTGACCACCACCGGTACGAACCTCAACCTCGGGTACCGCACCGCGATCGTTCGAGATGCACCAGATCCCTTGTACACGTACAATGAATTGACAATCCAAGAAGTCGCCGCGCAACCTTTCGAATACATATTTGAAGTCACCGTCGCATCATCTGCTGGTTATGTCAATGTAAGTAAATTATTTTCACCTGATGTTGCATTATCATCTCAAAGCCTTGAGTATTTAATTGTTCCAGATAATAGAAATGCAGCTAAAGATAATTTATTCGATTATGTAAATTCTGCGTGGTCAATTTCGACTGATATAGAATGGATGAATACTACTGCGATAGTTGGTACAAAATTGTTCAAAATAACTTCGTTAGTTGAAATATCAGTATTCACAATTACATCACTTAACCTTACAACTGTTCCAGGATGGAAAATTACAAAAAATGGTGTAGACGTTTATAGTGGTGGTATAAATTCAAACGGAACAACAATTACAGGAGGTTATTCGTACTCAATCGCTGTTTTCGACACGTTTCCATCCGGACCTTTCGAATACGTATTTGAAGTCACCGATAACCCAACGCACAACGGTGGGGCTTTAAGATTATGGGAAATAAGCGTTTCTGATGCGGTTATCTTATCGGGTGAACTGTTACAACCTGCATATAATACTGATTATAGCATTCTTGTAGATGGTAAACTAGATGGCACATACCTTGGTTGGGGTAACGGGTATGGTGTTGGTGCATACGGTCGGAATGATTTTACAGGAGTCAAATTTGTCAAAATCGTAACAGACAAGCGCCCATCTGTAATAGAACTCGTATCTGCAGATGACCAATACGCAGGTTGGAAAATAATTGAAGATGGAACAACCATTTTACAAGACATTTCAAGAGACGACAATTGGGATGCTTCTACTTCAACCCACACATATGCAGTTCCAGTTCCAGTGCGCAAGTTGGACGTGTCGATGGAATCCGATGGTGTTCATGATCTTGTGTCGCGCGTCACATTCGATGGCGCCCCCGCGTTTAACCTCGAAGGGACCAGTGTCGTATCGGTCGCCAAGGTCACTGAACCGGGAGTGTACGCGGCGACGTCTCAGGGTACAAACGCGGAGACACCGGTCACATCCGCACCATTGCCTGAAATCAAGTATTCACCGGTCGAAGCACCTAGTCCAGACGCTGTTGCGTCCACGGTCACCGACGCTACCATCGCATTCGATGGGTTCAACAAACTAACTGTAACAGCTACTAACGAAACAACCGTTGAGTCATTCGGGTATTCAGTTGAACGCTCCACAAGCGCATCGGGTCCATGGACCGGCATAAGCGGTGGAATTGCCACATTTCCTACGCCACCCGGCGGTAAGATTCTCGGACTGACATACGAATCATCTACGCTCGGTAATAATGCGGCCGACGTTGTTCCCAGTGGTGTGACGGTTACGTCTGACCACGTGTGGAGCACGACTCAAAAGAAATATGGTTCGTATTCCGGTGATTACACATCGGGAAGCAAGAAGACAACGATAGCTGGTCTCACTTACCCGAATGACTTCACTGTGTCTGGTTGGTTCTACATACCATCATCCGGTTCAGTCATACAGACTCTCTTCGCTTCTGATGGATACTCGGCGGAAAATGGATCTTGGACATTGTATGTGGATCTCGTATCATCATCAAATCGCTTCTTCTATTTCGCGAAAAATGTATCAGGGACATTAAATTCCGGTGTAACAACAGAAACCATACCTAGGGACAAATGGATACATATTTCATTTTGCGCGGCTACACTAGAGTTCTACCTTGATGGAATCGCATTAGACATAAGCACAACATCTTATTCTGCAACTGAAGCCCCTGCAACTACATCACTCGACGTCGATACTTCTGATGACATTTTAGTCGGTTTCAATTATCATGTTAATACATCTGGGGCGAATTTCTTCACTGGATACATTGACCAAGTTGAAATCTACGATGGTCCTCTGACCGCAGCGGAAGTCTCGAGTATCTATTCTACCCAACAACTTCCCGTCGTTGGGGCGACCAAGGATGTCGAAATTACCGAAGCGGGTTTCTACCGTGCGGTTGTCCAAGGGACCGCCGGTGGAGCTGCTGTGACAGCGGCGTTGGCGAATGAGATTATTTACACGCCCACGCTCATTGAACAACAACAAATACCAAACCCCAAATTCACAGGACCGTCTGCGATTGTTACAGACGAGTACTGGGAAGACGCATCTGGGTGGACAGCGAGTGCCAGTAGTTACAATGGTCACTTTTCTGTTGACGCTTATAATGCCTTTGATGGTGGTTTAACAAACGTCTGGCATACAGCAGGAGATGCCGGTGGTGTTCCCGCGTGGCTTTCCATAGAGTACCCTGAATCAACAGTCATAAAGAGCTACGACCTTACAAATAGAAATAATTCAACAAATAATTATTGGCCAAATACGTTCAAACTCCAGGGTTCAAATGACGGTACAAACTGGAATGACATAGGTGACGCACAAAATCCTACGTCTTGGAACCAAGCGGAAACAAAGACATTCGATGTGTCTTTCAACAAAACACCCTACAACGTTTACAGGATCTACGTGACGGCTTCTAAATATGCAACTGGTTCTGGTACTTCTGTGAACACTTATGACGACTCTCATGTGGTCATTGCGAAATGGCAATTAAATGTTACAAAAGTGATTCCACCATCCACTGTCTCGAGCGCAACACTAACATTCGACGGATTCAACACACTTTCCGTCACACCCACTGGTACCAACATCGTGGACGGTTGGGGATACGCGGTCGAACATTCGGTGACCGTTGATGGTCCATGGACACCAGTTGACAGCGGTATTGCGACTGGAACTGCGAAAGAAGTTGTCATTACAAAACCGGGACATTACCGTGCGAGGGCTCAAGGGACAGACGGTGGGGCTGCTACGGGGTACGTTGCGCTTGCGAATGAGATCGTGTACACCCCAGATGTAAGTGGATTGAATTTTCAAAATAAAATTTCTGCAGATCGCCATACGGTTATTGTATTGGGTGATGGAACTGTGTACGCATGGGGGAAAGGTGGTGACGGTGTACCTAACAATCAGGGTGGATTAGGTGACGGTACATCAGTAAGTAGTTCAGTTCCAGTGCAAGTCAAAGGTGTTGGTGGTTCTGGACTATTGACTGGTGTCGAATCTGTATATACGAATTCCAATTCAACGTATGTAATAAAAAATGATGGTTACGTGTATGCGTGGGGGCGCAATGGTGATGGTGACACGGGTGACGGAACAACTACGTCTCGATTAACTCCAGTTCAAGTCAAAGGCGTTGGAGGCGTTGGATTCTTATCGGACATCGTTAAGGTAGGAGGAGGAACTTATAGGGCTTATATGGTATCGCGTGATGGTGCTTTGTATGGGTTGGGACGCGCTACAACACTAACTACACCTGAACAGATTAAAGGTGTTGGAGGTGTTGGTTTCTTAACGGACATAATAGATGTGTGTTCCTGGTATGAATGGGATGCAATGGCTTTAAAAAGTGACGGCACTGTATACTCATGGGGGTGGAATTACATATCTGGGCATATGGGCAACGGAACTGCACTGGAAGGGACATCTACATATCCTCTTCAAGTCAAAGGAGTCGATGGTGTTGGGTATTTGACTGATATTGTGGCTATTGGAGGCGGGGGTGCTAGCTCTTTTTCTGTAGCTTTGAAACGTGATGGAACGGTGTATACATGGGGGTATAATAATGATGGTCAATTGGGTGACGGAACAACTACTCAAAGAGCGACACCCGTTCAAGTTATCGGATTGACTGATATTGTGAAGATATGTGGCGGGGCTTTGGTGTCGCATACACTAGCATTAAAAAGCGATGGGTCTGTGTATGCATGGGGACTTAACAGCAACGGTCAATTGGGTGATGGAACGATAATAAGTAAATCAACTCCGGTACAAGTTCTTGGACCTGATGGCATTGGTTTCCTGACAGATGTCGTAGACATTGACACCGGTGACAATCATTGTATTGTTTTAACGAGTGATGAGAGTGTGTATACATGGGGAGGAAATGAGAACGGTCAGCTTGGAGACGGTACAACTGGTACGAACCGTCTCACGCCAGTCAAAGTACTCAAAGGGTCGGCACCGGGAGAAGGTTTGTATTTAACACACGGATACGTTGCAAAGTTGTCGACGGTCAATTCCACCACACTAGCATTCGACGGATTCAACACACTTTCCGTCACACCCACTGGTACCAACATCGTGGACGGTTGGGGATACGCGGTCGAACATTCGGTGACCGTTGATGGTCCATGGACTCCAGTTGACAGCGGTATTGCGACTGGAACTGCGAAAGAAGTTGTCATTACAAAACCGGGACATTACCGCGTGAAGGCTCAAGGGACAGACGGTGGAGCTGCGACTGTCTCGGTCTCGTTGGCGAATGAGATTATTTATACACCTATGACATTCGCAACAATTCCAGAGGACCATATAGCAATGATCGATTTCGAAACTGCTGAAATAAGCTTGGACGCGGGTTATGGTATGACGATCGTCGAAAACACTTCGATCCGTTCTACAGATAGTTTTAACACTGGTCAATATTCTGGACAATTTAGAAATGGCTATACTGATAAGATATCATTGAACAATTTCAAGAGTGGGGATTTTACAATATCTGTATGGATGAATATAACATCCCAGACGACTTCTAACATAGTATTTGGAACACAAAACAATGATGGGACAAACACAAATGGGTTCGCCTTACACCTGATGACCAATACAACAAATATATATGATTTTAGGCTGTACGGATTTACAGGTGCTCATTGGGGAGCATTATTTGCAAATACGGTCGATGCGGAATATGATAATGATAGAGTAAATCTAGTATATGGTCAATGGGTACATATCGTATTAACAAATGATCATTTGTATATCAACAATAGTCGTCATGATTTACAAAGTGACGATGCTGGTGGGATTTACTCTATAGATGAACAACTATCTCATCAAACCACACAACGTCTTGTATTCGGTGCGTGCAATGATATTACAACAAATAAAATGAACGGTTACTTGGATGACATTTTTGTCTATGATAGAAAGCTTTCTGATGAAGAAGTCGAGAAATTATACACAACGAATGTTACAAACGTGATTCCACCATCCACTGTCTCGAGCGCAACACTAACATTCGACGGATTCAACACACTTTCCGTCACACCCACTGGTACCAACATCGTGGACGGTTGGGGATACGCGGTCGAACATTCGGTGACCGTTGATGGTCCATGGACTCCAGTTGATTCTGGTGTCGCAACCGGTGCGTCCAAGGATGTCACCATCACAGAAGCCGGATTTTACCGTGCGAGGGCTCAAGGGACAGACGGTGGGGCTGCTACGGTGTACGTTGCGCTTGCGAATGAAATCATGTACAATATGGAAGATGTTGAAGACAAAGTTTTTTCATACGACTTACAGATAACTAAATTTAATTACACAACTAATGAACCAGAGACAGTTGTATGGGAAGTTGAAGCATACGATAATGATAATAATAAGGTAGAAACTTCAAACACGTATTATAACGACGACATAGGACATGGAAATACTAGTAAAGATACTTCTTTCATGACTGATGGTGATTTGAATCAACCTGAATCAGCATCCGGTGCTCGGTGGCTTATAGGTACTGGCCGTATTAACACATCGGGACCTCCTATAGATTTCATGAAACTTGAATCAAAAACGAAACTTAAAAAGATAAAGATATACTTCTATTCATCATCTTATACAGTTGATATATCAATTACTGTGAACAATACATCTATAGAAAATACTAGTAATACATCTGATAATGTCGTAGAATATATATTATCTGATCATACATATCCACCATCCACTGTCTCGAGCGCAACACTAACATTCGACGGATTCAACACACTTTCCGTCACACCCACTGGTACCAACATCGTGGACGGTTGGGGATACGCGGTCGAACATTCGGTGACCGTTGATGGTCCATGGACAGCCGTTGATTCTGGTGTCGCAACCGGTGCGTCCAAGGATGTCACCATCACAGAAGCTGGGTTTTACCGTGCGAAGGCTCAAGGGACAGACGGTGGGGCTGCTACGGGGTACGTTGCGCTTGCGAATGAGATCGTGTATACGCCTTTATCATCATCATCATCACCACAAACAACAACCGAACTTGTATTCCATCACGGAAACTACAACAATGAGTACGTGTATGCGAACGTCACAGAAGCTTCTGTTGCTGGGTGCGTGTTCGCCGATACACCATTAGGTACATACACTTGGGGGGTACTTACTGTGAATACGTTGGCGAGCACAGGGACGACGTATACATGGACACCTACGAATAACATAACCACAAGTGCTCTCATAGTTGCCGGTGGAGGCGGGGGTGGATATGATTTAGCAGGCGGCGGTGGCGCAGGTGGCTTTTTGGAAGTCCCTACAATCACTTTAAATGGACAATCAACGATTGTTGTAGGAAATGGAAGTAATGGATCAACAGGACCGGTTGCAGGCTCTACCATTAATGGTCACAATAGTTCCATAAACTCTGAAACCGCTATTGGTGGAGGAGGGGGTGCTTCGACACACAATCAAAATGTTTACCCCGCTGGTAATGGTGGTTCCGGGGGTGGTGGCTCGGGTGGGAGAGCATCTGAAGTAAGTTATGGTGGCGAAAGAGGAACGGGAACACCTGGTCAAGGTTTTGATGGAGCTCGTTCTGGTACAACTTGGATTACTGGTGGTGGTGGTGGAGCTGGTGAATTGGGATATGGTAGAGACGGAACTCAAAGGACTGATGCGAGTCACGGTGGTGATGGTAAGTCTTATGTATTAAACGGAGTAGAATATTGGTTCTCAGGTGGAGGGGGAGGAGCGGGACATGGTAACTCAGGTGGTAATGGTGGTAAAGGTGGTGGTGGTGGTGGATCAACATACGATGGACCAAAAGGACTTGGGGATACTAATGGTATTTTGAATGCGTCCGATGGTATAGGGGCTTCAGGAGATTATAGTGCAGCGAATAAAGGGGGTGATGCTGCTAATCATACAGGCGGTGGCGGAGGAGGAGGTTCACATTCTACTGGTAATGGTGGTAATGGTGGTTCAGGTATAGTCATCATCATCGCCCCATCTACGACAACTACGACAACTTCAACAACTTCAACACTAACAAATACAACACTAACATTCGACGGTTTCAATAAACTTACAGTGACACCCACTGGAACGAATATTGTGAATGGTTTCGGTTATTCTGTTGAGCGTGCTGCGAGTACTGATGGTGTTTGGAATGTGGTTGACAGTGGAATTGCGACTGGAGCTACGAAAGAAGTCACAATCACACAACCAGGATTTTACCGTGCGAGAGCTCAAGGGACAGACGGTGGGGCTGCTGTGGTGGATGCGTTACCGATGGAAATTGATTATGATCCAAAAGATGCGTTCGATGCGTCGGCTTCGCTGACGTACGAACAAGGGAATAAGTATGAATTATTTCAGAATTTTGGTACAAGTGGTTATGTCGATGCAAAAGGGCGAACTATTGAGAACATATCTACATATTCTGGTACAAATCTTTCTGCTACACATTCAAGTACAACAGTGACACCGACAAATTATACAAATACAGGTTGGACTAATAGTGGTATAAGAGATTGGAATGATTCTGGATATGATTGGATGAATTCAAGTGGGTATTCAGCTACAAATACAGTTTGGTTTTATAATGGTGCAGTTTCAGGTTACATAGAAAAAGTCCTACCGTCATACGCAACACATGCTATCGTAAATTTTAAAGACTCGAGTAATGGTACGACAGCCCGTGTTCAAATATATGATGGAAGTGGTACATTAATCGATTCTGTGACGAGTGATGGTGATATGAAAGAATATACATTATCTTTTACAGCCGGCGCAAACAATACGATTCGTTTGGTTGAAGATGGTGGTATAATGTATGTATCTCATATTTTAGTAAAATATGAAGATACCACCGGCGTGGTGTATCTAACGAATGGACCAACAACAGGAACCACGACACTCTTCGGACCGGGACTCGGGGAAACAGGCGCGGAAATGACTATAGAAACACCGGATTCCTACGTGTACACCTTCGTGGTACTCCAGAAAGCGAATTCGGAGGACGGACCAGGGAGAGTTGGTCACGCGCCTCTCGGAGAAACAACTGCCCATTTTGTATACGTAAATTACGTTGGCATCGAAGAAAGTCACATAACTTTGAACACAACACCTTCATCTGGAAGTGTCAGTGACTTGTTTAACGAATCGACAAATTTAAGTTGGTATAAAAGTGCATATGCCGTGGGCGACACGTTGTTCACGATTACGACTCCCTTTGAGATCAAGAACTTTCACATGTCTTGGAACAGACCGGTCTACAAGCCACAGTTCATGATCAAAATGAATGGTCAAGATCTTTACACAACTGAATATGAAACGCTTATTGAAACACCTTCACCATACCCCGTAGACTACGTGTTCCCAGAACTCAAACAATCGTACACCCTTGCTACGCCTCAAACTGGCGAATACTACGCGATCGCCACGGAATCAGGTGCGATGACTTTCGCCATGAACGCGTTCTTCAACATCGGGACTTCTTTGGCTTTCGACGGATTCAGTACATTGACAGTGACAGCCAAACTAACAGATCAAAAGATTGAATTGTACCGAAATACAGTCAAATTAGCCGATCTTGTCATCCCTGTGTCAGGAACTACAACAACAAGTGTCCAAATTGGGGAACCAGGGACGTATTACGCTGTTCGCACCATCTCTGATGGATCCACTTTCAGGACGAACGATGCGGATGTGACACTGGGAACTGAATATATTTATGGAGACAACATAATAACACCTCATCCATCAGCAGTAAACTCAGTCCAATTTTATAGTTCAGCTGCTGCTAATGCAGAAAATCATAGAAGGTATCAGCTTGATAATGATACTAATTATTATTACTCGTATGTGAAAATGAGTTTTGCAAGCCAAGGATCTCACTCGGGTGATAAAATAATGGATCCTGAAAGTTATTCAAACTTCATGATCGCTGGAACGAATCCTACAACATCCGGTGATATTATTATACGGAATCAACCAACTTCCAATGGAGCAAATATTCCTTCACAAAAAATATTTTTGTCAGGGTATACACTAGGGGCAAGATTGAATGGCAGTGGTGGGATACAAGAAAATTGGAATCATCCAAAAACATGGAACTTATATGGTTCAACCAATGACACTTCTTGGACTTTATTAGACCAGCAAGTGGGGTTCTACTTCACTAAAGCTTCTCACTCTTTTGAAACTTCATCTAATGAAGCATACGATTATTTCAAATTAGAGATATTGGATATATCAGCTCTTGATAGTTCAGGTAATGCTTCTGGTGATCAGAGAATACAGTTAGGCTACATTTCATTTAGTGGGTCAGAAACAAGAACAACAGCAATATCAACCGAATTAGCATTCGATGACATCAACACTCTGACCTTGACAAACATCCCCGAGGGTGCGACCAGTGTAGAATTGTTCAGGGATACTGGCAATGGGTCTGTTAAGTTGACCGACATGGAAATCGTGACGGATCCCCCCGCATCCGAATATGTGTACGAATTTAAAGTAAAAGCATCAGGTTCATCTACAAATATTGATATTGACGAAATTTATAACTTGTTCGATACCGATGGCGGAAATATAAATATAACAATGAGCAATATAGATGTGCACGGGACCGGACATTACATAGCTGATTCCGCAAATCTGAATACACTTGTAGATGGAACAAAGACAAGACCTTATGTACAATGGCAATTGGGTTCACAATATTCAATCGGAGACGCAATTTTCACATTGACACTCAATAAGAAAATCGGTTCAATGTTTATTTCATACAACGCCGCTAATAACGTTCCTGAATTTGATATTTTAGAAAATGGAGTATCGATATTGTTTTCATCCACGGAATCATGGGGATATGAAAATGGTTATTGGGAAGTAAACTACTCTTTCCCACCACCTGAACCAACAAAGCAGGCGTCGATTCAAATAGGGACAGATGGAGATTATCGGGCGAAAGTGTATAAAGAATCTGGCGATGTGATGTCCTTACTAGCGGAGACCAAGATAGAAGTTGTAAGAATAGCGCCATTTGTACCACCGGACATGTATTTCACAACCGGAACTACACTAGGAAATAATTACTATGCACCCATAGACATGACTCTCGAAAACGTCACATTGATATTTAAAATGAGAAATTGGCAAAGTTATGCAAGATTTATATCTTTATCACCAAACAATTACGCATCCGGAGGTAGTGCCGTTCCAAGTGATATGCATATATACGCTGGTCCTCCTGCTTCTGATGGTGGTAACGGAATATTTTTTAGAAATGGAAATGATAGCGATCTTGTTACAATAGTTTCAAGTGGTTACAAAACTGATGAATGGACGTATGTTGTATACAAATATGATCGTTCCAAAGACGGAACAGGATCAGAAACCACAATGTATGTAAATGGTGTATCGGCTGCTTCGAGCCATGACCCACAATCTGTTACAGAAGTAATGAAATTTCTCAACTTAGGAAGACACCCATACCACGAATCGACGTATTTTGGTGATTTCGAGTACATTGCGGTGTTCGATACAGCTCTCGATAATGCAGTTATAGAAAGTATAAAAGCAGACAATAGTCTGATAATGGAACACAAACCTCATGTGTATTTAAAATTCAATGGTGATCTTCTGGATTCAAGTGGAAATGGTAGACATATGGTTGCTGTCACAGATGTAGGCACCTCCTTTGTTAACATTGACCCTTTGTATGTTGCACCACAACCATCGACAGAATTAGCATTCGATGACATCAACACGCTGACCTTGACAAACATCCCCGAGGGTGCGACCAGTGTTGAGTTGTTCAGGGATACTGGCAATGGGTCTGTTAAGTTTACCGACATGGAAATCCTGACGGCTCCCCCCATCGAGTATCACATGGCGAACGTACCTTGTTCAGGAGATTGGAATTTTCACACTCTCATACCAGACGATACCCCCACCCCTGGTAAATACCAATGGGATTTACGCGTAGAAGGAACAAGCCCTTATATTTTTCAGCCAGGTGGAAAACATACGTTGGAATATCATCCAACATACGGATGGTTTCTCCCCTGGACTGGAGTTGATGGGACCGCGCATGGTAGTGTTATATCTTTTGATGCCGTTACGGGCGTATGGACTTATTACTCTGACGCGACTGATACGACAGTAACAACCACTACTGATAATTACGTATCCGTCACTGAAGGTGTATTGAAGATTGAATTGAGTGATGCGAGAATTTTACTGCAAGTCGATGAAACGGATTTCTTCACGGGTGGTGTGCTACCTCCTCATCCTTCCACGTCACCAACAAAGCAGGCGTCGATTCAAATAGGGACCACCGGGACGTACCAAGCGTTTGCGTACGATTCGTTGGATCGGTTGCTCGTAGAAACCCCTGTGGTGACCGTCCAATTACCAGAAATCAAGGAGCTAACCAACGACCTTTTACAATGGCCACCTGTTGGTACAATTGATTACTCGTCTATTGCCAACACGGGTGGGAATGCAGCGAATAGCACAAATTCGTGGACTGTCACAGCGGATTATGGTACGGGAACGTATAAGGCTACGCAAAGCACTGCGACTGATGGGAGAAACAGTTTTGCAGCATTTAACAAACTTCACGGAGAAAGTTTTTACAATGATCCGAATGGTACTCAACGCGGAGAGTGTTTCCACAATAACTCCGGACAAGCAGCAATTGTAAGTCTCGGCTTACCGGAAGATGTGGTCATAAATAGGTATGCATTGTGGAGTCGCACTGGTGATGGTAATAATTTTCAGACATCTGTTCCACTAGACGAAACAAACGCTATACCTCATGGTACGGTAGAACAACCTCGAGCGTGGACGATAGAGGGTTCAATTAATGGTTCATCTTGGACAGTCTTAGATACACAAACGGAACAATCAACTATTACAATGAAGCGTGAATACGACTTTGAAAATACGACAAAATACAGGCATTATAGAATCAATGTAACAGCTACGGGTGGTGGTACGGTGGTATTTGGTGAATTACAATTTTTCGGACCGCAATTAACAACATCAACAGAATTAGCATTCGATGACATCAACACTCTGACCTTGAGCAACATCCCCGCTGATGCGACCAGTGTAGAATTGTTCAGGGATACTGGCAGTGGGTCTGTTAAGTTGACCGACATGTACGTCGCGCAACCGGTTGTTGTCTTGACCGAAACTCCTGAATTTACTTCAGCTATCTCGATAGTAACAGATTCGAGCTGGACCGAACCAAGCGGATGGGAAATTTCGTCCTCATCGGTTAGTTCTGGCCAATTTGGTTGGTACGCTTTTAACAAAGATAATAAAGTGGCAACCTATGAATATGAACAATGTTGGTTAAGTGATAATCAATTTGGCAATGTTGTTAATGACGAATGGCTCAAAATTAAATACCCGGCAGGGGTTATTGTGACTCATTATGCTATTTTAAAAAGAGGCGACGTCAGCACCTACGCCCCTTATGGCTGGGTTTTACAAGGTTCTAATGACGACGCGGCGTGGATTGATTTAGATGCGCAAACTGGAATCACCACTACGATATTTCCTCTTTCATCGTGGTTCGAGCAATTCACAAATGACAAATCATATCAATATTACAGATTATACATTCCAAAGGAGAACAACCCGGGACAAGTTTCCGTCAAGGAGTTGAAGTTATTCTCACAACAAACTGAGTCAAGGATCGCGGAGGTCCACGTGGGTACCAACGGTTCTTACCACACGATTGTCAAGAAGATCGTCGATGACAAAGAGTACATCTTGTCTGAAACTGTTCCACTCACAGTTGATACATTCGTTGACCCCAACGCTGACACACCGGCGGGTGTCAGTACGCTCGTGTTCCACCACGGAAACTTCGACGATGCTCATGGTGATGGTGACGCGGCAACTGCTCTTGTCAATGGAAATGTATACGCAGACAGTCCCTTTACAAACTTTACACAAGGTACATTGTCTGCTGTGACAACAAGTGATGAAACAACTTACACTTGGACACCTGATCAGGACTATCTCGCAGATACCCTCGCAGTCGCAGGCGGTGGAGGTGGCGGTGGTGACATCGGTGGTGGTGGTGGTGCGGGTGGTTACTTAGAATCGCTCGGGTTGTTACTTGGAATCGCTGCTCAAACCATCGTGGTTGGTCGTGGTGGATTCGGGAGACGATACGATGGATACGAAAACGGTGGAAGCAAAGGTGTAAACAGTTCCTTCGGTTCGATGGATGCTGAAGGAGGTGGTATGGCCGGTGCCGGACATAGTACAAGTTACAATGCAGGTTCCGGTGGCTCCGGTGGTGGTTCGAATGCAGCGAGTGGTAACACTGGGCCGGGTACTGGTGTGTTGGGTCAAGGACATGTAGGTGGTAACCAAGGTGGTCACTGGTGGATCGGCGGTGGTGGTGGTGCAGGTGAAGCCGGTGGTGGTGGTGGTGTTGGTATAATAGGTAACGGAGGTGATGGTAAGGCATTCGAAATCCGTGGAACAGAGTACTGGTTCGCAGGTGGTGGTGGTGCGGGTGGTCATACATCAGAAGCAGGTGGGCGCGGTGGAAAAGGAGGTGGTGGTGGTGGAACATCGTATAACCAAGGAGGTGGTGGTGGTGGTACAAACGGTATAACCAACGGTACAAACGGTGTCAGCGCTGATTCTGCTACTGGTGGTTCTGCAGGTGCTCACACAGGTGGTGGTGGTGGAGGTGGAAGTCACTACAGTTCAAGTGGTGGTAACGGTGGTTCCGGTATCGTTGTTATCCGCACACCTAGTGGTGCAAGCACAGATGCCGTAGCACCAACTCCGCAACAGACTATTCCTTTTGTTGATGGGAGTTTATGGATCAGTTATGGTCTTACACAACTGGATTATCAGCCCAACCCATCTACTACCGATAATTTCGTTTATGCGATGGGTCCGAATGGCGACACTAATTATTCTGTCCAATACAATCACCTCACTGGTTTGTGGTCTGATCTTAATCTTGTTGAGAATCCCGGGCCTACTGTTATTGTTGATGGTAATCTTGTTACATTTACTGACAAGACATCTCCCCATGGCAATATTTTTACGATTGAGAATCCTTATTACGTCGTCCAGATTCGTGGGTTTGAATTATCTTACGATGAAACAACCGCACAATTGGTCGTCGAAGACATTCCATCAGCGGAACTCGGTGACATTGTTCCCGATGAATACAAGATTTTTCGCGATGGTAACTTGTTGAGTGTCATCAATGTATCAACTGATCCCACTCGTATATCCATTGGTAAAGCGGGTGTGTATCACCTCGAGGCGAGGAAAACAATCGATGGTACCGAATATTTACTCATCGAAACACCTAAGGTTGTCGTTGCTCCTGTTATGGTGAGCGAAATATC
>Ga0209830_10001109_pt1 | contig 24921 bp, 35 predicted proteins | sample ArcticOcean_MG_C_12_FD_187439 | JGI IMG/M metagenome (GOLD analysis project Ga0209830, IMG submission 187439) | Marine microbial communities from western Arctic Ocean - ArcticOcean_MG_CB8_130 (SPAdes) (version 2) | ecosystem: Environmental > Aquatic > Marine > Oceanic | place: Arctic Ocean...
GCTCACGGAACTACTCAACAACTTAATGGCCCTTATGTTTATCAAGCGGGGGACTCTTTGAAGTATGAAGCTAATGCAGCTAGTTTAAGTTTAGATGTTTCTGTTTTAGAAATTAAGAATCAGCTATAGCTACAAACATAGATCCAACGTGTCCTTTAAACTGCATGTTACCAAAATGAGCTAGAGGTTGAGATATATCCGCCCAAACTTCACCGCCTATTTCAGCCCATAATCTAGAAAAATAATAATCTTCAGAAAGATATCTTAGCTTACCAGATTTCTCTTTTGTGTCATAGACACCCACTGCAAAAAAATCATAACAATTATCGGAAGAGTAGCTTTTACCATTAACTATTTGATCCGAGTCATATTTTCTTTCAGGGAAAGCTTTTTGCATTTTAGAGATAACTTCTCTTTTGAGTAGCATCATACCTGTTGCTGCCTCTTGAACTTTTATAAGACCTTCTTGTACATTAACGTTTGAGTCATCGACATTTAAGTTATAACCTAAGCACTTGGCGTGAAGCTCGTCTGGCTTAATATCAGGATTTTTTTTCATTTCTTCAATAGCTTTATCCCAATAAATATGTTTACGAGGATAGATTCCACACACAACTTCCTTATCAGATAGAATCAATCTTTCAATATTTTTAGAAGAGAATCCTATATCCGCATCAATGAATAAAAGATGAGTAGGACAAAAATCTTTATCATCCATCATCATCGATACTAATGTATTTCTAGCTCTAGATATTAAAGATTCATTACCCATGGTCTGAACCCTTACTTTAACCTGATGTTGAGCCGCCCAGGCATAAAACTGCATAATTCCATGAAAGGTTGCTTCACTTAACATCCCTCCGTACATAGGTAAACCTATAAGTATTCTTACATCTTTATCTTTTAATTCTTCTAATTTTAACATGGATATCCTTCTAATATAGTTTAGTTGGGATTATTTTACTTATTTGTAATAATTTAACAACTCTAAATCTGTTGATTTATTTATAAATCAAGTTTAAAACTATACTATGGCTCATAAAATAGTAGACGAACCAATCATCCTTAGATATGACTATGATATTACAGGTAGAAAAATACCTGTCTATAGTGCTAAAGTAGAAACAACATTAACTAACACATTAACAGGTAATACTTACGCAAATGAAGAAGAGATGCAAGCAGACATTAATGATCCAGGGACCGCTATTACAGAAGCAGAGGTTAGAAGAGATGTTCTTGTTATAGCACCTAAGCTACTTACAGGTGCAGATATTTTAGACGAGGATAAAAAGGATTAACATGGGTATATTTGGAATAGCAAAAAAAGGGTTTGGTCTTTTAGGTAAGAAAAAAAAGGTTAAAAAGGAATATAATTCTTTAAACAGTTTTGATTCAGGGAAAAAGAAAAGATTAAGAAAAGAAAATTTAAAAGTTGCTGGTGTAGGAGCGGCTACCACAGCGGGTGTTGGGGCCTATATAGCTCATGAATATGCAGACAATTTAAGAAAATATCCTAATACAGGTAAAAATTTAAAAAGGAAAAAGGATTAACATGGGAATAGAAGCCTTACACGAAACAACAAAAGCCATAGCTCAACTAGGACGCTTTGAAGATGACTTCTTAGCTCACGTAGCTAAAGGTGAAATGGTCGTGCCAGGTGACGTTCTTAAAAACAATCCTAAGCTTAAAAAAGCAATCTTCGACGAGTTAAAAAAATTAGGTGTTAAATCACCATCGACTTATATAGTGGGCTCAAAGTTCATGAGAATCAATCCACTTACAGGACAACCTGAATTCTTCTTAAAGAAAATATTTCAAAGAGCAAAGAAAGCAGTAAGAGATATAGGCAGTGAGTTAAAAGATAATGACTTACTAAGAACAGCTTTACCTTTTGTTCTACCTTATGCTGCACCTTTTTTAGGTATGTCAGGAGCAGTTCCTTTTCTATCCAGTAACATGGGTAGAAATTTAGTAGGGGCTGGTATCGGAGCTCTCTCAGGACAAAAAGCGGGTGACATTGGTAGAGATCTTTTAATACAAAATGCTATATCAGGGGGCCTTGGAGCTTTAAACGCTGGTCAAGGAAATAGAATGACTGGCTTTACAGAAGGTTTTAATCCTCTTAGAGGTCCTAACGCAACCAGTGCGATAAATCAAGGTGCAACAGATCTGATAGATGAAGTAGTTTATGACTCAGCAACAGGAAGGACTATAAATACTGGAAGAAAAGTTGCTCAAGGATTGACACAAGAAACACCTAGTCTTTTTAGTAGAGGTGTTGATGCAGTCAAAGACTTTATGGTCAATCCTGATAAAACAGGATTACAAAAATATAGTGGATTAATCTCTACTGCTGGTGTTGCAGCAGCTGTACTTGCAGCTCAACAAGCTGGTGATCAACTAGCTTTCGGTGACTATGTTTATGATCCAGCTCAAAACGTTTATTTAAGAGGGGGTGAGACAATTGATCAAAATACTTTTTATAACGCTCTTAGTGATTATTACAATAGTGGGGGTACATCTTACTCAGATGACACAACTTCCCCTGTAGGATATGCTCAAGGTGGTGGAACTGAGTTCCCTAGACAAACAGGCAAGATCGACGGACCAGGGACAGGACAATCTGATAGTATACCAGCAATGTTAAGTGATGGAGAATTTGTTATGACAAAACAAGCTGTAATAGGTTTAGGTAATGGTAGCCGTGACAAAGGCACAAAAAAACTGTATTCTTTTATGGATCAAATGGAAGACAAAGCAAAAGATATTGGAATAGGTAAATTATAATGGCAACTTTAGATGAAATCAGAGCTCAAGGGTTAGGAAACTTAATTAAAGCTGGTGAAGCTTTAACAGATCCTACTAAAGTAAAACCTTTACCACTGGAGTCAGTAACTCCTATTAGTGCTGCTGAACAACAAGCCTCGAACCTCGCTCAATCTTCTATTTCAGGAATGCCTGATTATCTCGGTCAAGGAGTTGGAGCTTTAGGTCAAGCCGCCAATACTGCTCAACAAGCTATGACAACAAGTTTAGCTGGCTCTCAAATGTACGATCCAAACAGTTATCAAAATTTTATGAATCCTTACCAACAAGACGTTATTGATGCTTATACATCTGAAATGAATCGTCAGTTTGGTATACAAGGACAAACAAGAAATGCCCAGGCACTTCAAGCGGGAGCTTTTGGTGGTAGTAGACAAGGTGTTTTTGATGCTGAAGCATCAAGAGGTTTCAATCAACAATTAGGTCAAGGTATTTCTCAGTTACTCAACACTGGTTATGGACAGGCTCAAACACAAGCTCAAAATGCTTTTCAACAACAGCAACAAAGAATGCAACAAGCCGGTCAAAACCAATTAGGCGCTGGACAATTACAACAAGGTATAGGTCAGCTGTATGGTCAGTTCGCTCCAACAAGTGCACAAGCTTTAGGAACTAATGTAGAAACACTAGGTAAGATCGGAGCTCAAGAGAGAGGTATTGGACAACAAGAACAAGCAGTTCAATATGCAAATCTTATGAGAGAGTATCAACAGCCTTATCAAAATTTAAGTTTCCAATCAGGACTCGTTGGTGGAGTTCCCTCTCAACAATATGATTCAGTTCAATCTAATCCTTTTATGACAGGTATTAGTGCATTATTAGGCAATCAAGGTTTATTTAATTAGGGGGTAATCATGGCTGAAAATGAATCAGGCTTTGACACTTTAAAGGCTTTCTCTCAACCCGAAGGTACTTTTTCTTTTGAACCTTATGAAGGTTATGTAGAGGCTAATCAAGTCCTAAGAAATGATGCGAAGAGTCAAATTAATACTCAATTAGCTGAACAAGCTGTTAATGAAACATTTGATTATAATAAGATAGCTAATCAATTTGCTGGTCAATATATTCCTGTAAGACAAGCTAGTGAAGAACAATCTGGTATTATTGCGAAACAATTAGGTTTAGGTCAAAGATATAGTGCTGAGGACATGAAAGCTCAAATTGAAAAAACATTAGGTCCTCTCCCTGAAAGAAATCAAAAAAGAAGAGCGGTAAATTTTCTTGTTAATTCACTAAGAGCTAAGACTCCATATAAAGGAGCAGCTGGTGTACTAGATGTTTTATTACAATCTTATTCAGTAGATATGACTCAAGAACAAGCTTTAGAAATAGAACAACTTAAACATAAAATGTCTATTGGAGAGTTAGCTGTTAAACAAGCACAAGATGCAAACGAAGCAGTTCTTGCTAAAGAAGCGGAGTTTTATTTAAAAAAAATGGGCATGGATGATAAATACTTACAAGAATATTTAAGTTTCACTGCTGATCTTAGTCTAAAAAATGCTGCCTTTGATATTGAGAAAGAACTTAACAGAATTAAAGGAGCTCAAGAACTAATTAGTAATCCAGGAAGATTAGATGCAAATATTTCTTACATGGTAAATGGTGAATACGTTACAGCTGCTTCAAGAAGAGTTTTAAATGAAGATGGTACATATCAATACAAGTTGATCGATGCAGACGGAAACTTTACAAGACCCGTGCCAATTAACCCAGAAACGGGATTTCCTGATTTTTATTTATCACCAAAAGACTTACCTATTACCGAAGCACAAAAGGCAGCAAATACAGGGATTTCAGGTATTAGCGGAGCTAAACAGGCTGAATTAACAGGTGACATGTTTGCTCTTGATAGAGCTGCTGTCACACTTCAAGATATTTTAACTGCTGATTATAATGCTTTACAAAATGGAACCTCTTACTTAGGTATTCAAGGTGTAATAGCTAATTTAAAACAAGAAGCTTTTTACACTTTTGAAGATATTTTAAATGGTGTAAAAGGCGGATCAGGAACAGCTTTATATGACGAAGGTCAGGTTTTATTTAATAAAGACCAAGCTTCCACTAACGAAGAAAGAGTTCCTGATAATAGCATTTATCAAATGACCTCCTTTGAGGTTCCTACTAGTGGTAAATTAGACTCAATTAAGTCTTTTGGTAAAACGAAAACAGTGAGTAAAGATGTAAATTTAGCTATGTTAATGGACCCTATGTTTTATACCGGTTTGGGATATGATCCTACTTATGCACAAAATAAAGTAAGAGAAAATATCATTGTATATGCTTTAGCTAGAGCTCAAAAACCAACAGGAAGATTAAACGTAGACGATGTTAAGCGTGCTTCTACTTCAGTGAATATTTCAGGTATGCAGTCTGATGAACGTGTAAGAGCTCAATTACAAGAAGTTTTAAAGTTTATCAATAGAGGTATTGAAAGTATTTATAATCAAGGTTATCAACAAAATTATGAAGGTAAGAATACAAATATATTTGATAATAACCCAGCTGTAACTGATGTAAGAAAAAGATATGAGCAGTATTTAGGTATTATACCATCCAATCAAGAACCTAACCAAAACCAGAAAAAACCTACTGTAGAAGAAGATGTAATTATAACTGATCCAGGTGGAGAAGAATCTATAAGTTTATCCAATGAACAGATATTTGGTGTAGGGAATTTGTAATGGTAGCTAAAAATAAATTAGTAAAAATTTTAGAAGGTACTGCTAATGAAAAAACTTTTAGATTAGAAAATCCTACCAGCCCTACTGAAGCTGATATATTAAAAATTAAACAGGCTTATGGTATCCCTGTTGAATATTCAGCGCAAGAAGCGACCGCCGCTCTAAATCAATTAGCTCAGCAAGAAGTTGCTGGTGTATTAGAAAATATTCCTTATGAGCCTGGTTCAAAACAATATAATAATGAAATTATGGCTAAGATTGCCGATGTTCAAGAGCGTAAAACGTTAATTGAAGACCCGGCTAATTATTTATTTAAAAATTTTCAACAAAAAATCCTTGGAGGTAAATTAGATAGATTTATCCCTGACGAATTAGTTTCAAAACCTAGCTTTGAAGCAGCTGGTTCTATGGGAGCTATGGCATTAGCTGGAGTTTTAACGAAATCCTTATCAGGAGCTGCCGCTTCAAAGGTTGTTGGAGCAGATGTTCTTGGAGCACAAGGTGGTGGTCAAATTTATGAATTTACTAATCAAGTTTTAAGATACTTAAATGATCTTCCAGAAGAAGATAAAGAAACTCAACAAGCTAAGTTTTTAGAGGATGCTTATATGAATCTGGCTTTCACTGGAGGAGCCGCGAGCCTCGGACCAATATTCAAAGCTTTTAAGCCTATGATAGGTAGAAACATTTTTGGTGTAGGTAAAACAAAAGATCAACAAAGAATGATGGAATTAGCTGAAACTTATGGTGTCCCTCTTGGTATTATTCAGGCTACTGATAATAAATTTTGGAAGTCTTACTCACAGATAATAGGTGTATTCCCTTATATAGGAACTCCTTTTACACGTTCAGGTGAAGCTACTAATGAAGCTGTAAGACAATATGTAAAAAGAATGAGTGATGGTTTTGCACCACTTCAAACTATGTCTGCTATGGGTATGGATTTTAATAAAATGCTTGGTGATGCTTATTCAGATACAAGAGTAATACAAGAAATTCTTTATGATGATTTTGGAGAGTATGCAACAAAACTAGGTGGTAAAAAAGTTATTAATATAGGAAGAACAAAACAATTAGCTAAGGAATTTGCAGATCAATTTGTAGCCAACACTCCCTTAACTAGTGGTGGTAGACTTTTAAAATTCCCAGGAGATGGTTCTCAAAAAGCTTTCGGTCAATTTTATGAAACAATGTCTAATATTGATGCAGACATAACTATAGATCAAGCAAAAACTATGCAAACAATGTTTTCGGATTTTATGGCTAATTTTAAAACAGAGTTCAAAGGAACTATACCTAAAGAACAAGCTGCTAATTTAAGTAAGATGAGACAAATGTTTGAAAAAGAATTAAACACTTTAACAAATTTAGACGGAGATATAGATAAAGTTATTTTTGATACAGCCGTTAAAAAATTAACTACAGCTAATGATTATTTTGCTATGACCTCACCACAATTTAAAGGGGGAGTGGCTGATAATTTTAAACAAGTCAATGCTAACATATTCGGCCCTGGTCCTACCTTGGAAAGAGGTGTGATGTATCCAGGAGAAGTTATGGAGATTGTAGTTGGAAGAGCTAGAAAAGATCCAAAAGTTATGGAACATTTATTAGATTTATCTAGACCAACAAGAGCTCAAATGGAAGCTTATCAAAAAGCTGGATTTAAAGAAGGTGTTCCTGTTGAAAATATTACAGTCATGGTAAGAGATATAGACCCCGACAGTGCTACTTTTGGTAAGATGTTAGCTGAAAAACAAACAGTAGTTTCAGTAGCCCCTGAAGCGGGCCGTCAAAAAATTATGAGATACTTAATGGATGATGCTTTTAAAAAATCCTTAATAGGTGTGCCTCCGTCTAGAACAGCAGAAGAGTTTTTAAACTTACGTAATGTAGATACTTTTGACATCCAGCAAAAAGGATTTCAAAAAACAGCTAATAAATCAGGTAATACACAAGCAGCACAATTTAAAGAAGTTGTTATGGATCCGACTGCTTTTTCTAGAGAGCTAGGATTAGATACAGCTGAAGGTAGGCAAGTTTTAGAAGAAGTTCTTCAAGGCACTGGAACAAAAATTACAGACATTGACGATTTCATTCGTGTAGCAGATGCAGCTGGAAGTTTTACAATTAGAGATCCTTCTAAGTTTGTAGAACGTCGTGTAACTCTAAGTGGTTTTAAAGGAGCTATGTTCTTTAGTGGTGCTACAGCTGGTGCTGGCATTTTTAGTGCATCAACTCTTATGATACCTTTGTTGTTACGTTATGGTTCTAATATTTTAACAGATCCAAAAGTTTTAAAAGCTTTTACAGCGAAACTTTCCGATAAAGGTTTTGATGTAGCTAAAAGAAAAATTTTAATGGACTGGGCTGCAAGAACTTTACCATCAGATGAAGAAGTTGAGCAAGAAAAATTTGAACAAGACATCAATCAGGCTATTTTTAATTTACAAATGAATCCTCAATCACAAGGGGAAGCTAGAAGAGGTAGACAAAATCAAATAAATATGATGGAAAAAGGAATAAACCAAGAACAATTAAATATAGGTGAAAATATAGTTGACCGATTAGATACCGGTTTAACGGCCCAAGGACCAAGATTTACAGAAACTCCAAGTGTAGCTTCTACTCAATACCAAGACTTATCTAACGCGGCAAGGAATAGTTTAGCTTTTGGCACGATAGATGATGCTATGGCAGCAGAAAGAGGAATAGCGGGATTATGAGTAACACAGGAGGAATTAGTTCAGTAAGATATATTACAGATCCTGTTTTTAAAAGAGTAGTTAAAATGGCAAAGGGTGGAGATTTGTCTGCACCACCACCAACTAAGGCACCTCCTATGCCTCAACCAAGATTTTATGAACAAGCTACTATGGAAGAAACAGTTATTCCAAGTGAGCCAAGAGTTAATCCAACTTATGATACAGGAGCTATATTTCCAATGCCAAATATTCAAGGACCAATGTCCTCGGAGCCAGGTTTTATGGAAATACCACAAATGGACAGAGCTCCTGAAGGTACTGTTATGCAAGATATGATAATGAAGGGAAGAGTTTTAGATCCTAGAGATATATATCCTCAAGATCCTGATCCTAGTTTTGTATTACCTCCAGGTGTTCGACCTAAAACAGGAATTTTACAAATAACAAAAGAATATGATATATGATCGAAATAACCGATGAACTAATTGACAGAGTTAAGACTCATGAAGGCTATAGGAATACTGTCTATTTAGACACGCTTGGCAAGAAAACTGTGGGGGTAGGACATCTTTGCGTAGAAGATCATTGGGAAGAAGATAGAGAATATGAAGAAGGTTATCTCATGAACATTTTTGAAGGTGATTTGAAAGAAGCTTGTGTTAATGCAGAGACTTTAATTAACAAGAACATTACGTCAGAAGTCATCTTAGAGGACTCCATAGAACACGTCTTAGTAGAAATGGTATTTCAACTGGGTATTGGAGGCGTTGGAAAGTTCCAGAAGATGTGGAAAGCCTTAAACGAAGGTAATAATGAAGAAGCTGCGAATCAAATGCTTGATTCTAGGTGGCATTCTCAAACGCCCGCAAGGGCAGAATATCTTGCAGAAATAGTTGCAAGCGCATAAAGAAAGTAGTAGGGTAAACACATGGGTATAAGCAAAGTAAAAAATTTATTTGGAGCAGCAAAAAGAGGTTATGGAATGTTAGGCAAAGGTAAAACTGTTGTCAAAAATACTAATCCTCCTATGATTAAAATTAAACCTAAACCAAAGGGATCTACCCCTAAAAATCTTAATGATCAAAAAAAAGTTTACGTTTCAGATAAGCCCGCTATTTTAGGTAAAGAAACATATAATTATGAGGGTTTAAAAAATGTAAAGAAGACAGAAGGCATGAAAGAAAAGTCACAACCAATTAAACTTCCTCCAAGAAAAGGATCACCTAAAAAAGATTATGCTACTTTATCGGATATCAAAAAAGATAATCCAACTTTATATAAAAAATACATGGAAAACTTAGGTAAGAAAACTTCAACACCAAGTCGTTTTGAAAAAAGAAGAGCTTTTTTACAAGGAGTTCCAACATCTAAGAAAGTAATAGTAGGTGGAGCAATAGCATTAGCTGGTGCTGATCTAGCTACTGGAGGAAAAAAGATGAAGAAAGCCAAAGACAGCTTAAAGGAGAAGAAAAAATGAGAAAAGATTTAAGAAAAAGATTTGGTATCGTAGACACCTTCAAAGCACCTAAGATTCAAGACGATGGTGGTTCTCCAAAAGAGTACACGGACCACGGTGCATTTAACAACGAAGCTAAGCCAAGCCTACCTGAAGGTTACAAAAAAGGCGAAGCAAGAGGTATGGGAGCTGCTATCAAAGGCGGCAAATATATCATAGCTCCAGGAGAGTAAGATGCCTTTTTCAAAATATTCAAATAAGCAAAAAAAGTTAGCACGAATTGCAGAACCACGAGATGCGATTACAGGAGCTGACTTTGCTGCTTTAAAAAAGAAACCTAAGAAGATGGCTGGCGGAGGTACCATTGCTTCAGTTAAAAAAAGATATGATAACGCGATTAAGCGTAAGGTTGCAGATGTTAAGAAACGTAAAGAGTTAATTGCAGATCCATCAGATGGTTTTAAATTAGACAGAGCTTCCCAAACATTAAAAGATATTCTTAAAGAGCAAACTAAAGCCATAAAAAGAGGAAAATCTTACTTAGGTATTCAAGGTGTAGATGAACAAGAATTTAAAGTTAAAGACATTCCCACCCCTAAAATTTAAGTAATCCACTCTTTCGCAGCATCACCCATAACCTGACCAGCAATGTTAACCTTGTTCTTTAAGGCAGTTAAGATTTTTTCATCTATCGTTCCTCTACAAACAAGATCAACATAAGTAACCTTGCATTTTTGTCCTATTCTATGAGCTCTGTCTTCAGATTGTAATCGGATTTCTAAGTCGTAATTATTTGAATAATACACAACAGTGTGAGCGGAGGTAAGAGTAATACCATAGCCTCCGGTTTTTGGGTTAGCGACCAAATACGTAAGATCATTCTCCACGTCTTGAAAATTCTTGACAAGATCCATCCGTGTCTGATTATCAGTATCACCATAAAAAGCTGCAGTCGAAGTATCACCATATTTCTCCTTTAATAATTTTGTTATAGTTTGAATATTATGTCTATAACTAGCCCAGATAATAACTTTACCTGTGGACTCATCTAGTACATGTAATAACTCACTATAACGATTGCCAGGGACGTCGTGAGTCTCACCATCATCGTTGATAGTAAACTCACAACACACCTGGTGCAGTTTCACAATTTGTGAAAGTCTGTTAGCAGTCGTCGTCGTTTTGTCGTTAAAGATAAACATAGCGTTTCGCTTTAACGATTCATACGCTACGAGCTGTTCCTTGCTCATCGGTACGAATCTTTTCTGATAGATCTTTTCAGGGAGATCTAAACAATCTTCTTTTTTAACACGGTATGAATTAGACTTAATTAATAAGTCAAGCTCATCAAGTCTTTGATAGCCAATGATAAGAGGAAAGGTTCTACCGCTTGATGTAGGTTTTGAAATAACTTTGGCGTATCTTGCACGGAAAGCATAATAATTATTTTGTCGAAGAATCTTTGTATCTAAAAAAGCAAATTGAGCAAAAATATCTAAAGGACTTTTAGTAACAGGAGTCCCTGTTAAAATTCTTTTATATTTTATATCTTTAGCAACACGTAACATATTTTTAGTTCGCATGGCCGCTGGAGTTTTAATAGTTGTACTCTCATCAACAATCATCATTGTTTTATTTTTATCTTGTTTAGAAATAAATTTGTCTAAAAACAAAAAACCTTTTTTACTAGAAATAGATTCTATATTCATAAGAAAAACAAAAAGACCTTTTTCTTGTTTAACTAAAATCTGTGTTAAGTCTTCCTTTGTTTCAGCATCTTTTAAACTTGGGTCCCAAGTAACAATCTTCATTTCTTGATCTGTGTATTCTATTATTTCTTTATGCCAGTTACGATACACGGACTTCGGACCAAAGATGATGACAACATTAATTTTATCATCACTATATAAATCGAGCATGTCATGAATAGTAGTAATAGTTTTACCTGTCCCCATCTCCATAAGATAAGCGAAAACATAAGGATTTTTTCTTCTACACTCGGACACGGCAGTGCGTTGATGATCAAAAAGATCTTTTTTATAGTTAGCCATAAAAATAATATATTGCATTTTTCTAGGATTTCAAGTATAAGATTATTAATAACAACACTAGGAGGTGTTATATGGCTAACGAAATAAGCTTCGAGGAATTGAAGCATGACTCGGGAGATCTCAAAAAGCTTGATGATTCAAGCTTAGAGAGTCTTTCAGTTCTAATTCAAAAACTATTAGATAAACAAACTATAGTTGAAGAAATAGAATTAACTTTAAAAGAACAGAAGAGGGAAGTTGAAATATTATCCTCTGAGACAATACCACTTAAAATGCAAGAGATGGGTATCACATCTACTCAAATGGAAGACGGTAGCAAAGTAAGCTACAAAGATGAATTCTTTTGTCGTATTCCTAAAGATAGAGCTGAGGATGCTTTGAATTATTTAAGGGATAAAGGTCTTGGAGATATAATTAAAAATCAAGTTTCCACAAGTTTCGGATCGGGTGAAGATAATATGGCTGGTGATCTAGCTGGATATATTCAGCAGAATTACGGTGTCACCCCTGACGTGAAAGAATCAGTGCATCCTTCGACACTGAAGGCGTCTCTTAAAAGACGTCAAGAAGAAGGAATTTCGGACCCTGAGGATCTTTTCGGGATCTTCATACGTCCTATAACCAAAGTAACGAAAGGTAAAAAATGAACGAACCAAAAGCAAAAAAAGAAGTAGCAACTAAATCAGAAAACACTGTTGCTGTTTCACAGCCTATGGATCTTGCCACAGTAATGGCGGACCAAGGCGCTGGATTATCTAGTCATACAATGGATGACTTAGCTATTCCTTTTATCAAAATACTTAGTTCTATGTCTCCACAGACAAAGAAAAATAAAACTGAGTATATTGAAGGAGCAACAGAAGGTATGATCTTTAATACTGTTAGTCAGGAATTGACTGATGGTACTAAAGGAATTTCAATCGTACCATGTCTCTTTGAACCTGTTCTACTTGAATGGACTGACAGAGGACAAGGATCTTCGGCTCCTGTTGTCCATCCTGTTGAATCAGATATTCTGAATCATGCAGTCAAGGATGCTGAGGGTAAACTTAGGTTGCCTTCAGGTACTTACTTAGAGAGGACTCACAATCATTATTGCCTCCTTATCGATAATGAAGGATTCACTTCTCAAGTGCTTCTTTCTATGAAAGTAAGTCAACTTTCTAAGTCAAGAAAGTGGAACACAGTAATCATGGGGGCTAAGGTTAGGAATGGTGACATAGTTATCAATCCTCCTAGTTGGTATTATACATATCACCTTCAAACCAAAGCTGAGTCAAATGACAAAGGTGATTGGTACGGCTGGAATATAACAAGGGGTGAGGTTGTTTCAGCGTCTGTGTATACCGAAGCGAAGGCTTTCCATGACTCTATTAAGAGGAAGGAAGTCAAAGTTAATTATACTGAGGACGATGGCACGGAAAAAAAGGATAATAATCCTTTTTAATCATTGAATGTGGTGGGGTCTTAATAGGCCCCACTCATTTGAGTGAGTGTGATGGCAGATCATATAAAATTCAGAGATATATTTAGTGGCTTGACTAGAGCTCATGGTGTTTATCATAAGGGTGAAGTTAAGGAAAATGGTAAAGTTAGTGGTAAAGCTTTTATTTTAAAAGAAGACGTCACTGATATTCATTGGAAAAATCATATAGAAGGTATTGAGCCTTCATTAGGAATTGTTCCAATACGAGATGATAGCACTTGTAGTTGGTGTTGTATTGATGTTGATGACTACACTCTTGATATTTTTAAAACAATTACAAACATTAGAAAATTAAAAATTCCAATCGTTCCCTGTCGATCTAAATCAGGTGGATTACATTTATTTATTTTTATTAAAGGAAGTATCACAGCTTCTCTTGCCCGGAAGAAATTAAAAGAGATTGCTTCGGTCTTAGGTTTTGCTCACTGTGAGATCTTTCCAAAGCAAACTGAACTTGATTCAAAGCGTGGAGACACAGGTAATTTTTTAAATCTACCTTACTTCAAAGGAGATTTAAGCGGAAGATACTCAATTGATGATAAAGGTGAGTCAAGAACCATGGAACAGTTCTTCGAGGCTGTAAATCAATATGCAATCATACCAGAGGACTTTCAAAACATATCTGTACAGTCCTTAAAACCGAAAAAGACCTCTTTTGATGGTCCTCCTTGCATAGAAATCCTTCAAAACATAGGTATTTACGAGGGTGGACGCGATGATGCGGTATTTCACTACTGTTGTTATGCTAAAAAGAAGTTTCCCACGGACCAATGGCAAAATGAAGTGTTTAATTTTAATACTGCTTACTGCAAACCTCCAATGGGTTATGATCAAGTCAAGCAAAAAATAGATCAACACGAAAAAAAAGATTATGGATACAAATGTAAGGATCAACCAATGATGTCTCACTGTGATAGTTCTAAATGTAGAGTAAGAAAATTTGGTATAGGCAGAGATGATATGGATATGTCTATTGAAAACTTGACAAAGCTAGAGTCAGATGAATCTGTATGGCATTTAGATGTAGATGGTCATAGAATTACAGTTACCACTGATGAGCTGATGGATCAAAAGTTATTTAGGAAAAAAGTATTAGAAACAAAAACTACATTACCTGTTGAAATGACTAAGCGGGATTATGAAGCTCGTATTAGAGAACTATTAGATACAGTTGAAATAGTGAAGATGCCTTATGAAGTTACTAAAGAAGGTAGATTTAATGCTCACCTGGATGACTTTATTTTTAATCAAGCTATTGCAGATGATATTCAAGAAATTATGAACCACTGTATTTATAAAGAAGAAAATAAAGTTTTCTTTCAGCTATCCTCTTTGGAGAGATATTTAAGAAAGAATCAATTCAAAGAATTTAGCACAACTCAAATGGGTTCTATTATTAGAGATAGAGGTGGAGATAGTAAACGTACGAGACTTAATTCCAACACAGTAAAGAATTTGTTTTGGATACCTGATCCTCAACCTCAAGAAGAAAAGAAATTAAAAGTACCTAAGGTAGATAATGATACCCCTTTCTAAAGTAAAAAAGATTTACGGTCCCCCAGGCACTGGTAAAACTACTTATCTTTTAAAAATAGTTGAAGAAGAAATACAAAGAAAAGTTACCCCTGATCAAATAGCTTTCCTTGCTTATACAAAAAAAGCTGCTACAGAAGCAGTTAATAGAGCTAGTCAAAAGTTTAAGCTTGACACTAAGGATTTTAAACATTTCAGAACCATACATAGTTTAGCTTTTCAAAGTTTAAGTTTATCTACTAACGATGTAATGAAGCCAAAACATTATATAGAAATATCAGAAGCTCTTAAAGTAGATTTACAACCAAAAGATATTCACGATGATGATGGTAATTTTATTCAACAAGATCCTTATTTAAAAATCATTGACTTATCAAGAATAACAGGAATCGATTTACACGATACTTTTGCAAAGTATGGACATATTATAGGTGGCTGGCGTAAGTTAGAACAAATTGCAGAATATCTAAAAGAATATAAAAAAGTTAGAGGTTTATATGACTTTACGGATATGTTAATAGAGTTTAACCTAAGACCTGAAATATGGCCAGATTTAGAGGTATTAATAGTTGACGAGGCGCAAGATCTATCGCTCGTCCAATGGCAAGTTATCACAAATCTCATTACTAAATGTAAAAGAGCCTATATCGCTGGAGATGATGACCAGGCTATTTTTAAATGGGCTGGTGCTGATGTTAATAGTTTTCAGTCTTATCCAGGTGATTCTATTGTCTTGGATAAGTCCTATCGTATACCAAGATCACATCACAACATTGCCAATAAAATTGTTAATAATATCAAAGACCGAATTGAAAAAACTTGGGAAGCGAAAGATGAAGAAGGAAAGGTCATTACAGTATACTCACATGAAGCTATACCCTACAAAGATAAAAACTGGCTTGTACTCGCAAGGACTAAATACATACTTAATAAAGTTGAAAGGTTCTTCCTGGAACAGGGTTACTACTACTCACGGTTTGGAAGCAGTAGCATAAGTGATAGATTAAAACACGCTATAGCATCCTGGAAAAAAATAGCTGAAGGACAATCTATTGGGTTAGAGGGTTTAAAAGCTATGTATGAATTTATGAGTTCAGGCAGAGGAGTACAAAGAAATTTTAAAAAACTTACAGAAATAGATGATCGAGAAACTTTTGATTATGAAAAACTTATGTTTAGTCACGGTCTTTTAGTAGGAAAAGAAAGCACTTGGTATCAAGCTTTAGATAGGATACCGTATGGAAAGGTAATGTATATTCGCCAATTAATGAAACGAGGGGTAAACATTTGGCAACGCCCCCAAATAGAACTTTCCACTATCCACGGAGCAAAAGGCGGTGAAGCCGATAACGTTGTTTTGCTATTAGATCTATCTCGTAAATCAGAAGAAGCACTTCAAAATAATCCTGATGATGAACATAGAGTTTTTTATGTTGGCGCAACAAGAGCTCGTAAAGAGTTATGGTTAGTTCGTTCTGAATCTGACCGAGAATATCTGGAGGCTATAAGATGAGAATAGTTTATCAAAGCGGTAAGTTATATTTAAGTTTACGTGAAGAAGAAAAAAAAGATATTGTTGAGTCTTACCCTAAACCTTGTGAAATAGATTTATCTTTAATACCTGTTTTAAATAAAGATCTATCTAATATTAATGAACAGATTTGGAAAGATACAACAGCAAAAGAATACCAAGAACTTGTAGGAACAATCTCTAAAAAATGAGTGCTTTACAAAACCCTTTATTTGCTCCTCCGAGTGAATGGGTATGTCCTGAAAGTATTGACTACAAAGGACAATCACCTGTTGCTATTGATTTAGAAACTCACGATCCAGGCATCAAGGACCACGGGCCAGGATGGGCTACAGGTCATGGTAAAGTTGTTGGAGTTGCGATTGCCTGGGAAGGCTTCAAAGGTTATTTTCCTATCGATCATGATGCACCAGGCAACTATGATAAAAAAGTTTTTATGAGACAGTTTCAAGATCTACTAGACAGATGCCCTGAAATTGTTTGTCACAATGCCATGTATGATGTCGGTTGGATGAAACGTATGGGTCTAAAAATTACTTCTAAGATTTGGGATACAATGCTTATGGCTCCTATCCTTGATGAAAATAGAATGCGTTACAGTTTAAATGAATTATCAAAAGATTATCTTGGAGAAAAGAAATCAGAAGCTCTTCTTTATGAAGCTGCTAAAGAATGGGGTGTGGATGCTAAAGCTGACATGTGGAGACTGCCACCACTTTATGTAGGTCCTTATGCAGAGCAAGATGCAGAGCTTGCCTTAAAGCTCTATCATATTTTTCAAAGAGAAATTATTGCACAAGATTTAACTTATATAAATGAGTTAGAGCACGAAGTCCTTCCTGTCTTAATCGATATGAAATGGAATGGTGTTAAAGTTGACGTAGACCAGGCAGAACAAACAAAGAAAACTTTATCTATTAAAGAGAATAGTTTTTTAAAAAACATTAAAGACAAAACAGGAGTCACTGTGAATGTTTGGGAAGCTAAGTCTATTGCAAAGATGTTCGATCAACTCGATCTGCCCTATGATCGAACTGAATTAACGGGAGCTCCAAAGTTCGATAAGTTATTCCTCCGTACTCATGAGCACCCGTTGGTTCAACAAGTTGCAGAAGCCAGGGAACTTAATAAAGCAAGAACAACATTTATAGATACAATTTTAAAGCATTCTGTGAATGGTCGTATTCATGCAGAGATTAACCAGCTACGAGGTGATGGAGGCGGAACAGTAACAGGAAGATTGAGTTACAATACTCCGAACTTACAACAAGTCCCTTCCTCTAAGATTCTCGGACCACTGATCAGATCTTTATTTAAGCCAGAAGAAGGCGCTCAATGGGGTTCTTTTGACTATTCGCAACAGGAACCAAGACTTGTAGTACACTTAGCTAGTTTAACTGCTGGTGGACTTAAAGGCGCTGATGATTTCGTTAAAGCCTATCAGCAAGATCCTAATACAGACTTCCACACGATGGTATCGGAAATGGCTAAGATAGATCGTAAGAAGGCTAAAACAATTAATTTAGGTTTATTTTATGGTATGGGTAAAAACAAATTAGCTAGTCAGCTAGGTGTTACACTTGGTGAAGCTGAAGATCTATTTGATAAATATCATAATCGTGTTCCTTTTGTAAAAGAAATGATTGAACGAACTATGAAGAAAGCAGCAGATGTAGGTCAGGTAAGAACTTTACTTGGTCGTAAGTGTCGATTTAATAAGTGGGAACCAGCCAGGTATGGAATTCATAAACCACTGACCAGGGACGATGCTGAACGAGAGCATGGCAAACAAATTAAAAGAGCTTTTACTTACAAAGCATTAAATAAAATTATTCAAGGTTCAGCTGCGGACATGACTAAAAAGGCTATGGTAGATTTGCACAAAGAAGGTATTATTCCTCACATTCAAGTTCATGATGAGTTGAACTGTTCTTTTTATAGTGAAGCAGAGAAAAATAAAATATTAGAAATAATGAAGAATGCAGTAGAGCTTCAAGTACCTATCAAGCTTGACGCGGAAGTGGGGCCATCATGGGGCGAAGCAAAGTAGTTGAAAAGATAGAAGCCTCTATCTGTCCTGACTGTAGCTACGAACATATAGTTGTACCTATGTTTAAAGTACAAAAAGATTTCTTTCATTGTATTGTTTGTAGACAAACTTTTTTAAAGAAAGTAAATGGAAAAACTATATTTATGCCTGTTGCAGATGTAGACATAGAATTCACAGCAGACTTCGAATTATAGCACAACTCTTTTTTATTTTATGATCTATAACATGGTTATGATGAATCTAACAGACAGTGCTAAGAACCACTTCCTAAACTTCTTTAACGGGTTTTTTAAACAAAAAGAATTTAATGATGCGGGAATAAAAGAATATTGCCGAACTGAATATAAAAAAGATTGGGAATACGCTTATATTTGCTACACAGAAGATAAACGTTTCCCTAATTCCTTAAATATTCGTTAATTCTAAACAACTTACTTTTATATTTTTAACATCAGTGAGATCTGAACTAAGCTGTACTCCTTTAATCATACATTCAGAAACTGTTGAAAAAGCTTGTGTATCCTTAATTTCTAGACACTTATTTAAGTCACCGGTTACTTGTTGAGAGCAAAAAACCATTACGAGATAATACTTTAACATTTTAAATCCTCCTAATTACTTGACATTTTATACTAAATCCTTATATTAATCTATAAGAAATTAGGACATGTTAGTATATTTAACTATAACAATAATATTACTTGTGATCGCCATTTTCAACTGGAGATGGCTAATGTGTCTTGGTTTCTTACTTTATATATTATCAATAATAACAGGAGTTACATAAATGGATGCCGCGAAATACAAATCAGTTGCACTGAAAATAGCAGTGTACGAAAAAGCGAAACCAATGGCAGAGGCAGATTACTCTACGATGGGTGGATTTTTAAAAAGATTAATAGATGAGGAGTACGAGAGAAGAAATGGAAAAGCTAGTAAAAAAAAATAGTCCAGCGTTGACTTACAAAGAAGCCTTAACAAAGTTGATTGACTACGTAACCACAGACAATGTTGATGATCTACCGACCATAGTTTTAAGATCTAAACAATTGGTAGATAAAATAGGACAGATTGAATGGGAATTACAACAGTGGAATGAAATGTTAGTTCACAGTGACTTTACAGTAAGTAGTCAATGGGCTGTTGATAGACTCTATGAGATTCTAAAAGAAACCTCTTTGAAAAGTTCCGATGACGGCGCCACGTCGGATAAGGCAGATATATAAGGAGCAATCCTGAAAAGCTGTTGGTTTACATTTCCCGCGAAGTGTCAACCAGGCGCCAACTTTTTAACCCTTACCTGAAGGAGGTAATATGACTATATTCGAAAAAAATAAAATGATGCACCACACGATAGATAAAAAAGAAATATTGAAAGATATTTTTCATACTCAATTAGATCACCTTTTCACTGAAAAAACAGTTGCAGAGATATGTTTTATGATTGAACAAGTAGCTGATGAAGCTTGGAGAAAAGGTTTCGCAGAAGGTAATGATTTATGGAAAGACGTTATGAAAGATATGGGTAAAGAAAAAAAAGTAAATAATATTAATAAAATATAGGTATAATATTAAATATGAATATAACTGTACTTACACAAGATCTTGAAACTTTAACAAGTAGACGTATGCTTTTAGATCTTATTGAGATGGATAAAGACTTCTTTAATAATAAAAGAGAAAAGGTCGAAGCTCTCAGAGCGTGTACTGACATATGGAAACATGAGTTAGTCAACGATTCCCCTGAAGTAGCTGAGGCTACAAGAAGATTGGTATATCAAAAACTTTCTAGATTAAAAGATCGTAATGTGTTAGCATTTCCTGGATAATGTTACATGGAGTTGTTAAAACTGTGGAAATTGTCCCAACTGTGGGAGATCCACCACATTTAAAAGAGACTATTGTCTATCAAGTTACTTATCGTAATGGGGTAAAAGAGATATTTTCTCATTATGAATGGAATGAGATTGTAACACAGGGTCAAGAGGCGCTAGAACGTATAAGCGCCAAACCTTTCACCCATAAAGAATATAAAGAGTCCTAAGCCCCACAACTTTCGCAGTTATCCTCACAAATACATTTATCAGAACCACAAACAGGACAATTACTCATTAATTAGCCTCGTGACAAACACAATTACCATCGCAACCACATTCTACATCTAAAGCTATTTTTTCATTCTGAAGGTATGCTATGACTAAATAAGCATCCTGTAATTCTTGTTTTAATATTTGATTTTCGTCCATAATTACCTCCTTTGAAACGTATCGATGAACATATATTTCCTTGGATTTATAGTCAATAAATCTTTGATCTTGACAAAGAAAAATTGTATGCTCCAAACACAAACAGTTTAATTAAGGAGAAAAATTATGGCGAAAAAAAGAATATCAAGAAAACCTATGTCAGAGTCGGATTATATAAAAAAAATTAAAGGACTAGAAGAGAAAGTTCAAAAGTTAACGGATAGAGCTCGACCTACAGGTTTAACTAAACAATCTGAAAAATATGGTAAAAGCCCAAAAGCTAAACCTATGACTTATCCAGTGAAAGCCAGTTCCCCTGGGACTAAAACTATGACTTATTCCCCAGGGAAAAGAAAAGCAATTAGTGATTTTATAACAGGTAGACCAAACATATCAACAAGAAAAATCAATACTATGTTGAGTAGTAAAATAAATAAACCAGGCGGAATGGGAATGGGAACTAAAAGCAAATCAAATGCACCAGGCGGAATGGCAGTTCCGAAAAAGTTAATGGCTGACGCACCACGTCCGCGCTTAGGGTCTAAAATTCAAATGGCTGACGCACCACGTATGGGCTTAAGGTTAAGAAAAAAGAAATAATGAAACACATATCACTGACCACGGACTCCGAAAAGAAACTTTTAGATGAGTTTCGTAGAGTAGCTAAAGATGATCAATTATTTAAAGAGTATTTAAAACAATTTAAAAAAGATAAAGAATAATGCCTCATAGAGCTGGACATAATAGTGCTAGAAGATACGCTCCTTCTCCAAGCGAACAAAAAGCTCAATCGGGTTCCCCGAACCAAATGCAAAGGGGTAGAAATAGACCTTCACCACAAAGGCCTCAACAGCCTGAACCAATAGATCTACCAAGGTACGGAAGTTCTCCTACTGATCCAGGTGGAGACAATTCCATTCAATATAATTTTAATTTAACCGATCCTAATAGATTAGTTGAAGCTAAAAATAATTATTTTAATGCCATAGCTGGATTGCCTGGCATAAAATTTCAAAATACAAATAGTCCTTTTAGTTTTTCAGCTGGAAAAGGGTTTGATCAAAATCCAGATTTTTTAAGACTCGGGTATGGAGCTCCAGTTGGCGGAGGTATTGGTAATCTCAACGCAGAGTTTGATGTACTTAATAACCAAGGAGGCATTGGATTTTCTACTCCTATAGGAGATTATACTGCTATTGATAGTGGAACTTTTCTTCCAGGCACATTAAGTGTTAACTCAGGTTATGATCAAAATGGATTTATAGCGCCTACTGTTAATTATAATAAAAGTTTTCGTCCAGAAGGAGTAATGGGTGATTTAATTAGTAATATTAATGGTGGAGCTAGTATAGGATTAGGTGCTGGTCAAAGCCCTTCCTTCAATGCTAATATGAGAGTGAATCCCGTGGGAGGAATTTTGTCTATGTTAGGTTATGATAAATCTAAAAGAGGTTTCGATATTCCTTTGGATGTAGGGATGAATTATAATTTAGGTGACAACTCACCTCGGTTTAATATAGGATTAGGATTCTAATGGCAAAAAAAAGAATATATGGAGCGACCCCTGTACAAGACTATTCTTCGTTTAAAACTCCTAAAGCTAATAAATGGGCTAATATTAGACAAAACAGAATATTAGATAAATATAAAACTTCAACAGGAGCTTTTGCAAAACAAGCAGATGATTTAAAAAAAGCTGGATATACTTTAAATGATACTATGAATGCAGTTTTTTCTCCTCGAGGACAAGTTGCGGGAATCAATAAAAATAATAACTTGTTTAGTGGTAGTAAAGTAGTGACTGACATACTTAAAAGAAATCTTTCTCAAAACGCTTCACCAATAGTAGGGGATAGAGTAGCAAACACTTTTAATGTTTTAGATCAAATATATGGTTTAGATGAAATGTCTAAAGCTGGTGAAAACAAAATTAATAAAGCTTTTGATTCTGGTAGAGGACTCCAATTTGCTCCTGACCAAAATCCAGCCGATCCCTTTAGAGTAATGTCTAATTCACCTACTTTTAGTGAATTCCTTGGAGGTTTTGGAAGAATGTTGGGCGGAGGAACAGCAAAACAAACAGTACCAGGTCTCAGCATTGCTAATCAACCAAGGAAACAGGAAGGAATTTTAGGGTTACTTTTCGATACAATGCCAACTCTTAAAATGATTAAAGAAGCTTTTGGTAGCGCTGGTAACAATATACAAGGCGGAATACAAAAGTTAAATGACTACACTAGACCACAGATGATTGAACCACGCGATGGATTTCAAGGTCAATTTGATCAACTATTTAATTTAGGTAAGGGAATGCTTGGTGGTAAACATTATAATGACCCTCAAGCTTCAAATAGTGGAGTAATGGCTCTACCAAGTATTAATAATAATAATATTATACCTAATAATATTATGTTAGCTGGACTAACTGATAAACAAAAAATGCTTTTAGATCAAAGACGTAATATGTATCCTGGCATGTTAGGTATACAAGAAATGCTTGATAACCTACCTGATGGTGATCCAAATGATCCAGCGACTTATCAAGACGTAGAAACGTATTTAACTTAATAAATTACATATTAGCTTTAATCCATTTACCTATTTTAGAATGACACAATAATTCTGTAATAAAATTACTGTAAGAATTAACAACAGTTTCTTCTTCTTTTTCTTTGAGATGATATTGATAATAACCTACGTGTAAAAACTCATGTATTAAAACATTAACAGCATCTGGACCGCCTGTTTCCATCATTTCTTTATCTAGGTATATTTTATAAGGTGGTTTAACTACAAAAGTACCTTGAGCTTCAGATACCTCATACATAATGTCATGAGGACACAGAACTAACTCAACAGTAAAAGGCCCTATAGTTACAAACTGAGGCAACTTCATTTCTTGTTTCTCCCTATAACATTATTCTACAGAAATATAATCTAAACTCTACCCAAATTCCCAAAAAGCGTTTACATATTTACAAGATTGCTAGAATATAACTATATAGCGGGTTCTAGCTGTAAATAAGTTGTTCCCTAGGATAATGTGGGATATTTACAGTTTACAACTTTTTATTGAAAACATTAGCTTTTTTGTTGTTAATAAGTATAATTTAGACAAATATTAAGTAAAAAAACATGGCAAATGTACCTCATATAACAGAAAAACAACGCAAATTTGTGGAAATTTTGATCACAAAGGGCACTTTTCAGAGTGGAAAAGATTGTGCTACTGAAGCTGGGTACGAAGAAAGCTGTGCTACTGTGATGGCAAGTAAATTACAGAACCCTAAATATTATCCTCTAGTAGTGACTGAAATAGAAGCAAGACGTAACGAGTTATCTAGAAGATATTCCATTAATTATAAATCTCATTTAGCTGCTTTAGGTAAATTACGTGACGAAGCCGTAGCTGCTGGTAATTTTACCGGGGCGATTGCAGCAGAGAAATACCGTGGTATGGCTGCTGGTTTATACATTGACAGAAAAGAAATTCTTCATGGAAGTATTGACCAGATGACTGCCAAGGATGTAGAGGAGAAGCTTAGTGAATTACGAAAAAAATTGCAAGAAAACGGAGACAATGCCAAAATTATTGAATCCGACTCATTACAAGGGGAACCTGTCGGAAGCGATAGCTCTGACGTGGTTGCTCAAGAAGGGCAACTTAGTATTCAAGACCATTCATGACACAGGATGTATTGATATAGTCACCGTTGATCCAAACGGTATAATTCATTTATACGATGTGAAGACGGTTAGCTTTAGACTAACAGGTAAGCTAAAAGGATTTAGAATAGATCGTCCCACTACAAAACTTCAAAAAAAATTAGGAGTAGAAATACTCAATGTGGATTTAACAACAGAGAAATGTTACATAACAAAACATGAAACCTGAGCATAATTTATGGAAACAAGTCAAGCGTAATACTCAAGGTGTTGTGTGGACAAGAATTGAGTCAAATACTGGACTTGGAATACCTGATTTGTTTGGTTTTTATAGAAGAGCGTTTTGGGTTGAATTAAAGATAATAAGAAATAACAAGCTCCTGTTCAGTCCTCATCAAATTGCGTGGCTACATAAGCATTATAACATTGGGTGTCCAGTGTTCGTACTAGCCAAGGACCCTCTTACAGGGTCTACCCGATTATATCCAGGGGCCATAGTCCGTGATCCATCCTCCATTGCTGATAAACCTCCATTATGGAATTCTAAGCATGGCACCTGGCCAGAGCTTCTGGAACTGCTGGGTACCTGGCGAGCTCCTAGTCCCGTGAAGTCTACCGATCTCCATTAGTCCATTCCTCCATTATCCATTGCCAATGAAGCATAGTGTTAGTAGTGCATGTGC
>Ga0209830_10001110_pt1 | contig 24904 bp, 18 predicted proteins | sample ArcticOcean_MG_C_12_FD_187439 | JGI IMG/M metagenome (GOLD analysis project Ga0209830, IMG submission 187439) | Marine microbial communities from western Arctic Ocean - ArcticOcean_MG_CB8_130 (SPAdes) (version 2) | ecosystem: Environmental > Aquatic > Marine > Oceanic | place: Arctic Ocean...
ATTTTCTAATCTATTACTCGATTCTCATTAATGAACCATTTTACTAACTAAATTTATTCATTCATTAATTTATATAATAAACAGATTGGAGACTACGTTGATATCAAAGTCGATTCTTCTCAACACAAAGGTATGCCATATTTGGCATATCAAGGCAGAACCGGTGTCGTCTGGGACGTTACCGCACACGCAGTCGGTGTCGAAGTGAACAAACAAGTCGGTGGCAAGATTCTCCTCAAGAGACTTCACATCCGTTATGAACACGTTCAGCACTCTCGATGCAGAGAAGATTTCTTAGCGAGAAGAAAAGTAAACGACGAAGCGCATACGGCGGCGAAGAAAGCCGGGAAGAAGATTGTTACGAAGAGAGCGGTTACTGGTTTACCGAGAGATGGGTTTACTCTGGAGAATGTGAATACGGAGATTTTGACTCCGATTCCGTACGATATCGTCAGAGAGGGTGTCCAGCTTTAAATCACAAGAACAACGTCGTCACGATCATCTTTTTTTTAATAATGCGATTAGCGCTGATTTATGAAAGAGAAAAAGGGAAGTTGTTTGTTGTCGTGTGATGGCAGTATATAATGCGGTAGGATTTAAGTACGTGTGTGTAATTTAGCACACGCTTTTAAATATTTGTAGCTTTTGAAATAATATAACGTAGAGGATAAAATTAATAAAATACTATGTATATCGCGCTTTCACTGATGTCGACTGTCTCTCTCTCTTCTAAAGATTCAAAAGATATAACGCCTCATTTCATGTCATATTGTTGAAACGCCTTCTTTTTTATTGAAGGAAATTAAATCTTTTTCAATAACGATAAAATGGCCATCATAACCGAAGCCGAAGAACCAGAACGAGAACGAGAAGAAAAGAAAGAACAGCAAGGGGACAGATCTCCTCGCGATTTATGTAACGGCTTCGCTCATTTGAAGTTTATCCAAACCGCCGGAGTTGGAAAAGAAAAAGTATGCGAAGGTGACTCGGTCGTCTTAGAGGTTAAAGAGAAGTTTCTGGACGACGACGAAGACGACGACGACGATGATGATGTCGAAGACAATAATATTAATCGACAATGGTTTGAACACAAGTACGTCGTCGGTGATGGATCTCACCCGGAAGCTTTAGACGAAGCTCTGAAAATGATGCAAGAGGGAGATCTCGCAAAACTCAAAATCTCGAAAGGCTCAGAGTACCAGTTGAGTGACCTCATGAAGATTGATCAACAATATTGCTCGAAAACCGCGCTGTTCACCATCAAAGTCGTCAAGATAACGGACAAAGGGAAAATTGATAAGTTTACTCTAAGGCACGAAGAAAGAATGGACTACGGCGAAGCTATGTTAAACATCGGTAAGAGTCTCTGGGAAACGAAGAGATACAGAAGAGCGCAACTGCGCTGGGAGAACGGAGCGGACATTTTTTCTTTGCGAGAACCGCAAGGCGAATTTGATAAAAATGGTGAGAGAAAGAACAACGAAGCGAAAGTGATTGCAGAGAAACTATATAACAATCTCGCAATGGTTCATTTGAGAAAAGAGGACTACGAACAAGCCGAAGAGTTCGCAACTGAAGCGTTGGATTGTAATCGAAAAAATATCAAAGCGTTGATGCGCAGAGCCGCGGCGAGACTTAACTTGATTAAGTGGGATGAAGCCGAAAAAGATATGGATAACGCAATCGAGTTTGAATCCGACGAGAAGAAGGAAAGGTTGAAACGCGAGCTTATTCCTCTTCGTAAAAAGCTCGCGGGCTTAAGGAAAGAACAGGACGGAAAAGACAGACGCGGAGGTTTCCAAAATATGTTCAAAAACGACGGCAAAACAACAAACTCATCGTTATACAGCAAAGAAGAAATGGCTAAAGAATTTGAAGCGTTTCCATGCACAAAAAGCAAAAACGAACCGCCTACTGTATTGGATTGGGATGCCGAATTAAGAAAAATTGACGCAGAAGAAGCGAAAGCGTTGCAAATGAAAGGAATGAAAGAGAGAGAGTTCAAATATAACGTTTTACGCGCTGCACATGATCCAGAGATGTCCTGGACTAAAGAAAGTAATAATAACTAATCATGACTTAAATTATTTGTTAGTGTATGTGTTGCCCATATTATATATACTAGTGCTTTTAAATTTACCGAACTAATTGGTCTTTATTATTTATTATTCTACCAGAAATTGAAGATTGAGTACAACCGTAGGAGTGGCCAATTGTTATTATTATTATTATTATTTCTTCCTCTGTTCAAACGGAGATAACTGGGATTTTGTATAATTCGAAGACGATCGAGGGCGAAAAACTTTGCAAGACGTGTTATGAACGTGAAACGCTCCGCTCAACAAATAAACCTGGACTCAATAAATGCATGATTCGTCTGCGGTACTTCCCATACTGTTATCGTTTTTCGATTCGTGAGCAATTTGCTGCACTCGTAGTGGATTAACAATAACGACATCGAAATTATCGAAAAGACGTATCGCGGCTTTGTAATGCTCACGATTCGAAAAACGATAACAGTATGGGAAGTACCGCAAGTAGAAACATGCATTTACTGAGTCCAGGTTTATTTGTTGATCGTCCGCAGCGTGCTCACGTTCATACAACGTCTTGCAAAGTTTTCCGCCCTCGATTTTCTTCGAACTACACGAACGCACAGTTATCTCCGTTTGGCACGCAACGCACTGCGCCTCCGCCAACGCAGCGCGTTCACGTTCATAACCCGTCTTGCGAAGATTTCCGCCCCCGATCGTCTTCGAATTATACAAAATCCCAGTTATCTCCGTTCTTCTTCTTTTTTATCAGTATCTAATCCTAGCAGCGTAGGCGTCCCAGGAAATTCAAATTTAACATGCGTCCAAGTCAATTTACTCGAACCGTCCACGTCGAAAATCCACTCGGCGTCTTCAACCATTGCAGCTGGAATAGATCCATTTGTTTTATTCGCATCTTCTAAGATATGTTTTGCCATTTCAGCTTTTCCTTCGCCTACGACGGCGAAGACTTTTTGTTTCGCGTTATTAACAACCGGCATCGAGAACGTGATTCGTTCCGGAGGCGGTTTCGGCGAATCCGCGATTGGTAAAATCCATCGATCGTCGTTTACTTTAACGAGCTCGTGGTTCGGGAAAAGCGAGCATATGTGCCCGTCTGGTCCAAATCCTAACAATAGCAAATCAAATATCGGTAAATTATTTTGATCATCTCTTGGAAGTATATCTTTAGATAAACTCTTCAACATTTTGTCGTACGCCTTTGCCGCCGGTTCGCTCGCGCCTTTATTTCCCTCAAACAAACTATCATCGATGGCGTGTAAATTCTCTCTCGGTATGTTCACGTGTTTAAACAAAGTTTCGTTCGCTCCACCGAAATTGCTTTCTTCGTCTTCTAATTTCACGCATCGTTCGTCTACCCAAAACACGTGCCATTTCTCCCACTCAATCTTATTCTTGTTATCTTTTTCATCATCATCATCGTCGTCTTTTAACGACTGTAACATCTTTATTAAACTCCCACCGGCTATTGCTAGAGCAAAAAATCCCCTCTCATCGATCGATTCTTTCGCTCGTTTGCGAGTTAAATCAGCGAGAGCTTTCGCGACTAACCGTGCAGTGTAATATATCGTACATTTAGGCGCTCCTTCCGGTCTCTCTTTCGTCATGAAATCGTTATCAGGCCTGCTATTTTTATTATCATTGTCTCTGCGTTCTCCTCGTTGTTCTGATGACATCCTCGTCGTTCTTACGACTGACGCGCGTCTCTGGTTGATATTATTTCTCGACCTCTTCTGCGCACTCGTCTCAGTCGTTACAAAACGAGTGCGATGATAATCACTGCGAGATAATTCAGATGGAATAAAGATCGTATTCCTTAATGATACTGACAGCATATATACAGACTTGCCTTATAGACCGCGTATGATACTTATTTTTAGCTATGAAGCTTTTTGCTGATTTTGGTTTCCGCCCTCAACAAATTATTAAGAAATGACCCAGCGGCACAAAAAATATCGCGCAAATAATAATAATAATAATAATAATAATAATATGAGTAAACGATTAATTCCTCTGTTAGACAGAGTACTCGTAGAGCGCGTAGTTGCGGCTACGAAGACGTCGGGGGGGATTTTATTACCAGAAACAGCCGCGAGTAAAGTGCGTCCGTTTTATTTATTTCTTTTTATAAATAGCGATTTTTGTTTCCATTCCTTTCTCGAATCTTCTTCTTCTTCTTCTTCTTCTTCTTCGCATATTGATACATGAATAATTATAATAAAGAAGAGAGGAATATTAATATTTCTCTATTAATTTGTTGAAATCCTTTGCATATATATATATATATATATATTATATGTATATATTATATGTATTATATAAATATATCGAGCAAGAGAGAGACCAGACCGACTGACTGACCTGTTGTTATTTTTCTTCACACTTTTATAAAAACGACACAAAAATAAAACAGCTCAACGCTGGCATAGTCGTAGCAGTCGGTCCAGGAAGACCGAGTATGAACGGGACCATAATCCCAAACGCAGTGAAAGAGGGAGACAAAGTACTTTTACCAGATTTCGGTGGACAACAAATTAAACTCGAAACAGGCCCGGCAAAGAAAGAATTCGTTCTGTACAGGGACGAAGAAATACTCGGTATTTTAGATTAAAACTTAGACGAGAGAGAGAGAGAGAGAGAGAGAGAGAGAGAGAGAGATTAATAATTTATTCGCGCACGTTCGCGAATACCCACTTCCGTGTAAGATGACCAATACGAGGACAGTCGTTTAGATCGACCGTGCGTAGAGGGATATGACTCACCTTACGTGTAAGTGGGTATTCTCTGCGAGCGCGAGAGATGAAGATGAAGATCAAATATACTTATAGTATAAAACATAGGACACACATAAACACGTAAGCAAAAGTAATTTAATTTGAATATATACGTATATACGGTACAGTATATATATTAGAGTACTTATAATTAATGCGCACGTATAAATACATCATAAATCTTTCTCTCTATACTGATGCTCTCCCTATTTTATTGTCGTCATAAATAATAATAAATAATATTGAATAAGATGGGTTCATCGACTCGCAAGAAGCGAAAACAACCATCAGATAACGATAATGATAATAATAATAATAATCATAATGATCAAGATCATGTTAATAATAGCAGTAATCTAAATAAGACGACGACGATGAATGGTAATAAAGATCCTTCGAACGCATCTCAGAGTTTAGTGATGAGTAAGAAACGAACGAGAGCTTTTGCTCAACAAACCGTTATTAATGATAAAGAAGAAGAAGAAGAGAAAGATATTGATGATGATGATGATGATGATGATGATGACGATTCACTTGGAGAATATAAAGAAGTTAAAGAAGAGGAAGAAGAAGAGTCTGCCGAAGAATCATATTCATCAGTTCAACGAGCGTTTGAGCAGTATCAAGAACTTTTAGAGCACGCGAGCGACGTAGCAGTAAGGAGGACGGAGAAGACTAATAAAATGATGAACGACGACAAACACGACGACGATGAAGACGATGATAACGATGATACTATCTACGAAAGAGAAGAAGGAGGAATAAACCCATACGATATACTCGATTATGGGACGAAGTTTTATCTCGAGCTCGTGAAATATAGATCGAAAGTAATCGCAAAATATCAAATCGATAACAATAACGCCTCTATTACTACTCAGCAACAACAACAACAGAAGAAGAAGAAGAAAAAAACAGAAGCGGATAGAGTACAAGCGTATAGAAAAGGTGTCGAGTTACGAAGTTTGATTGGACCTATTACGCTACACCCAGGGCCAGCACTCTTGCGCTCTTTGCCAAAAACTGCGCAGTTTGATAAAATATACGAATCGCAAACGACGATCGCAGAACGCGTGCAAAGGCTGAAGATGATAACGTACGTTTTGAACTTGGAAATACCAAACGAAGTTCCAGGGTTTCATTTCACGACGACGTTGAGGAAGAACGACGTGCTAGTGTTCTACAAAGCCTTCGATAACGAATTGAAGGACGTTTTGACGAGATTGAAATATAACGCGTTCGCTTGCGCTTGCCACGAGTTGAAGAATAACTTAGAGTTTCTCTCTGAGAAGACAAATTTAGTCTCGAGAGAAATGGCAAAAGGAAACGACGGGAAAATAACTACGCTGTCAAATGCGGCAGTTTTATCAGCTATGACATCACTTTTGATGTCTTTGTTTCGTGAAGACAAATACGAAATGCTAATGCAATGGCAACTTCTAGCATACAACGGATCGAATAGCTCGTACGAAAAAGATGCACCAATTGTTGTTGGCCAAAACGCTGAAAATTTAAAACTCGATTTTGATAGCATTCGTAAAATTGCGCGAACGTTGCGAAAAAGAATCCTGAAGGGCGATCTCCCGAAATCTCCCGTTCGCAGAACCGCACCTCCGCCGCCACCTGGATCGCCCTCTGGCAAAAAAGAAGATCAACAAGAAGAAATGAATCACAATTTGAAACAAGAACAACGCGAAAACTTAGTCGTCGTCGTCGACAATAACGAAAACAAAGAACTTCAACAAAAAGAAACGCCGCCTGCATTAAAATTGACAACGAACGCGTCCATTTTGACGCATCACTCCCTCTTTTCTAATAACGACTCAACAGAGGAACTAGATAGGAGTGCTGACATTATTGGACGAACGATTAACACGTTACCGCTGGTATTCTTTGTAGGCGGAAATAACTTTAGCGATAGCTGCCTCCAGCTCGATTCTTCCACAGATGCTCACATATTCACATCTGAAGAAATTAAGCAGCTCAAAGCTTTCATGGAAATCTCAAAGCTCGTCAATGACGTTGTATCGCGCCTTAGTGCAATGGCTGGAGATGTTTACGAGATTTTGAAAAAACGTAGATCGATCGAGGAAACTTTAGAAAATCTCAACAACAGCGTAGAAGCGCACAATCTATCGTGGTGGGATTCGCCGAATTTCAGAGAAGAGTCGATGACACTAAAATACAACACGCACATATTGAACAAACTAAAACACAACGTGAATTCATCGATTGATATTGAATACGATCAATGGTTGTGTCAAGATCATAGCGAGAAAAAAGGCGACTTTTGCACGTGGACGAAGAAACTTGTTGGTTTCTTCGTTGTGAGTCAAAACGAAAATGTGTACTCTCACTTCGCTTCGGCTAAAAAAGATGTTATTCGAACCTTATCGAAAAGTTTATCGTATCACGAGTCTTTAATGAACGATATCGTAGAAAACAGAGCAAACGTTTTATATGACCCAAACGCTAGTAGATTGGAAGACGTAGCTTTCTGTCAAGGGCACGTCCACATTTTGATTTCAAAGTTGAATATTTTGAAACAGTTCGCGAAAGATTGTTCCAATTCAGTCGTTCAGCAGCCCCTTCGAGGACTTAATTTCGGAGAATTTGCAAAATTTCTCATCAGCGATCCTAAGTTTTTACCTCTAGTGTTTCAACTCTTTAGTGACGTTCCGGAAGAAGCGACGTTGATGTCGAAAGCTTGCGGTGGTTTCCGCTCTATTGCTCTAGATCTCGAATTGTCATACTTGATTGGAACGCTCTGTGAACATGAAGAAGTCTTATCTGAAGTGCTTAATTTTAAAAATGGCGCAATCATCCCGCTCATGGTTACAAGATTAATCGATATGTTAACGCCAAACGACACGCAGCTCAGATTTCTCGATGCCTCGAGAATGGCTTCGTTTGCATGCGAGTGCAAGAATCGATCAAAATCTCCCTCTGCAGGTGAAGTGATTCAAAGCGCGTCGGAATGCATTGCGAGCATGACTGGGAAAGTTAAAGCGATCAACGACGAATTCGAAAATCGTAAATTCTCGACTGTTTTGTTGAAATTGCTCGAACGAAAAGAGCCGAGCGTCCAACAATCGGTATCGGCTGCAATTATTGCCATGGGCGAGCATAAAAAAATGATTGGGAACATTCGCGACTTGGCCACAAAATTCGAAAACGATGGAATACTTTCCGTGGAAGAACGTGATAATCTGAAATCGATGTTGCGATCCGTTACAGAACTCGTAAAGGAATCCCCGACTGATTATTTACCAGAATGCATTGATTCAATCGTGAGCGAGATTCGCTCCAATCGATGGTTGCACAAACTCAAAGAAGATGCGGAAGAACATGTTTACGATGCTGTATCAGGGTTCAGTACTGCTGAAACGTCAGACGTAGAACAGTCTCACTTAAGATCTTTCGAAGAAGAACTTTTTAGCGGTAGTTTAGTGAAGGATTGGCACTCAGAAAACGGAATTCTCGTCAAATTCCCAGACTTGGGAAATGCGCTTGAGAAAGTCATCAAGTGTTCAACGTCGGACGTTTTAAAGTTTCGCAATTATTACGATGAGGAAGAAGACGAAGCAAAAATAAAAAAGACCGTCTTGTATAAAGCCATTCGATCGTTTGCGCGTCTATTTCGCATGAAATTTGTGTGTGGAAAAGAAGACGTGGCGGCGTCAGAAATGTATACTGCGGCAATAAACGGATGGGGAGTAGACGAAGGGCAAATTTCTGAAACCGATAAAGACGACGAAAAGCTGGGCAAAAAACCAACGCTCTCTGAAATAAGATTAGCCGAAACGATGGTCTCTAGCATCGCTAATTTACGATTAGAAGACGCTTGCGATGTCATGGTTGATGAAAGGATGATTGAAAACCTGTCCGAATTAATAAAAGTCCTCAAAAAGATCAACGAACGTTTGGCTACTATGTTGGAGTTGAATTCTGAAGATCCGCGCGTGATTTCGATTGCGGAAGTTTTAAAAGAAGCCTGTTATTGCATGAGTTTGTTGGCCGGCAAATCTTGTCATCAAGACCGAGTAGCCACTGCTGGTACTATTCCTTTGTTGGTCGATATCATTAAAAGATACAACTCCAGAAAAACAGCCGCGAAGGATCCGACAGCTATCACGGCATCAGTTGCGAGACGCGCCGCAGATGCGATTACAAATCTTGCTCACGAAAACCACGAAATAAAGTCCACCGTTCGCTCCGACGGAGGTGTCCCCCCTTTGGTTGTACTTCTCAATTGTGTGACGGATTTGAAAGTTCAACGCGCGGCTGCCGCCGCGCTGCGAACGCTCGCTTTCAAAAATCCAGAGAACAAAAACATGATTGTCGAAGAAGGAGCTCTGAAGATGCTCGTCTTCATGGTGCGTTCGGAAGATCATTTGGTTCACAAAGAAGCAGTTGGCGTGATTGGAAATCTTGTCCATTCAAGTTTACACATAAAAAAACGCGTCTTAGATGAAGGAGCTTTACAACCTGTTATTAGTTTGTTATCTTCTCGCTGTCAAGAATCTCAAAGAGAGGCGGCACTTTTGCTCGGTCAATTCGCTGCGACTGAGCCAGATTATAAAACTCGAATTGTTCAAAGAGGTGCTGTATTCCCGTTGGTTGTGATGTTGCAAAATCCAGATCCAGGATTGCGCGAAATGGCAGCATTCGCCTTGGGAAGACTTGCGCAAAATGCAGATAACCAAATTGGCATTTGCTTCGGTGCTGGCCTAGGTCCGTTATTAAAACTTCTTGACTCGAAGGAAGAAGAAATAACGGAATATTTGAGACAATCGAATAATACGAAGAAATCCGAATCTGAAATCTCTTCAGAATCGAAGCGATACGTCGAAAATTTGCAGCACAATGCAGCGTTTGCTTTATACGGATTAGCCGATAACGAAGATAACGCACATCGCATAATTTCGGAAGGAACTGTTCAACGATTGAGAGAGGTAAACTTGCTCGTTGACGCATCTAAAACGTGCGTGCAGAAGACGTTAAAGCGTTTAGAAGATAAAATGCACGGTAAATGTTTGGAATATCTGCGATATTTGATGTTAACTACTGTAAATCCTTCCAAGAAATTTCGCATCGCTTCGGCGTGCTCGCACTTGTGCGATAGGAAACATTTACAGGAAGTTTTTCTCGAATCGAAAGGGTTGGATATTTTATTCTCAACGCTTACTGAACACATAACCGTGGCACCCGCTGCGAAAAGAACGAAGCATTTGAAGGGCGTCGGACGTGTGCCACTTTTAAAGCCTACGACTTCGAGTAGTTTCAACAACTCTGAAAGTATTGCCGCCATCGAGCAAAAATTAAAGAACGCCGGTTCCTCTCTGAGCGAGATAAATCCAAACTCGAAAGAGGCACTCGATGCAATCGCAAGTCTTATAGACAAAACTAAGCCTGCCAAAGGCGATGAGCTTGCCGATTCATCGTACGATGGAAAAGACTTTCCGGGGCGTTTGGCCATGCCGAGTAACATCGGCGACATTGAATTTTTCGAATGGCAATACGAAACCGACGGTGGTGCGTTCATTGGCGGTTCAAAAAATAAAGAAAAAGGAGGATTGTTAGCGTCATCGAAAAAGCTATCGTCCTCAGATCGCAACAACAAAGATAACAAAGACGCAGTCGCGGGCGTTTCCACTGCGAGTGATTTGTGCGACGTTGCTTTCGTTTGTGCCAGCGGTCGCGAGTTACGCGCGCACCGAATCGCCTTTACGCACGCGAGCGAAAAGTTTTTAAAGCTCGTCGAAGCCGGGTCAACTTTCGCGAGCGGGAAGGAAAACGAAAAAGTCTTTGGCGCCATGGATTTAGGGGTGGGAGATACGGAAGAAAATATGGACGAAGATATTAATATTAATAATATTAATGTTAATATTAATAGTACGCCGCCCAAGTTCGAAGACGTCATGAGTCGCGTAAAACTTGGCTCTTCCGACCAAGCCGCCGTGCTCCTGCTCCAATATCTTTACACCGGTAAAGTAAACGGACCAGTCGAGCGCATGGAGCGTGGACATAAGATTGATAAAATCGAGATGATTCTTGAATTGATTAATATGGCAAGACGATTTGATCTCGACGGTCTCGTCAGAGAAGTCGAAGGGATGTTCAAAAATGATTGTTTCACTGTGAATAATTTCACTCGAATCATGTATAGTTCGGAAGCTTGCGAATCGGAGACGATTTCAAAGCTAGGTTGGCAATTCGCTTTTCAACACGTGGATGAGATAATTAAAGCGTATGGATTAAAATACTTTTTGATTATGATTGCAGATGCAGAACTCGAATTGAAGATATGGTTGGGAGATCGCATGAAGAGCGCTTCGTTTAATCTGCTACAAAACAACAACTCAGACGACGACGACTCGGATTCTTAAAAAACAACGTTATTTGCAAGAAAAACTTCCACATTAACATCATCATCTGTCATCTGAAAAGAAGAAGATGAAGACGAGAGATACTCGATATATATAATAACTAAATGTGAAATATGCTAATAAGATACACAACTTTACTAATAATAATTTGATTTGATTTTTGATTTTAAGACATTATCAAAGCTTTCTTCAACAAAGATCCAACCGTATCTGATGGCAACGCGCCTTTTGCTAACCATACTTTGATCGCAGGCGCGTTCAACGAGGACTCTTTCTTAATAGGGTCGTACCATCCGAGAAACTCGAGCGGTAAACCATCACGTCTTTTTTTGGAATCAATAGCGACTAATCGGTAAAACGCTTGGCGCTTTCTCCCCAAACGCGTAAAGCGAATCTGTGTGTCATTTTTTGAGAGTGTGAGGGTTAGCACAAGGTTAAAATGACAATCGTTCAACGAAACGGGACGAATTATATATATATATATGAGAGAGGTTTTGATGCGTACCACGACTCTGTTTTCAATCTTCAATGCTGGAACTCTGTGCACAGTTCTCATGGCTCCCTATTAATGCATAAATTTGGTCAGTTTCTCGTTCGTAAAACGTTCATACATATAGAATTAACGTTTAAATAAGATTCTTGCTTCGCGGCTGCTCTGCATAGCCATTCGCACGCGCGACGTCAAAAATGTCTATAATAACAATAACTAACCTTTGCTTGTAAGCCTTCGGTAGAACATACGGCGGATGAAAAGTTTAATCTCGTTTGTGTCGTGCAAGCGAATGACATTTTTATTATTCGCGCGTTGCGTATTGGACTCCTTTGCTATAGTAATAAAGTGACGCGATTTGTTTATTTCACGTTGGAAGCGCAGCAATCGTGTTTCGGCTCACAAAAGTAGTATTCAGAAATTAGTGCTCAAGAAAGGAAAATCGCCACATTCTAGGACGAAAAGCGCACGCACGTGATAGAACACCTCGCGAAAATAAAATGAAGAACGCCGAAGGAGAATCAGTCGATTTATATATCCCACGAAAATGCTCTTGGACGAATAGATTAATCACTTGCAAGGACCATGCAGCCGTTCAAGTGAACGTCGGTCACTTAGGCGCCGATGGGACGTACAGTGGAAACTATACGACTTTCGCGATCAGTGGCTACGTGAGAAACAAGGTACGCGCGTTATATATATTACATAAGACGTGAACGATTGATATTCGAAATAATGGGAATTATTTCATTCAAGATGTTCGGCGTCGTTAGCTGGGTATTGATTTTCGCGAATAAGTATCTTAATACGAATGTTTTTATTATTATTTCAAAGCGCGATTTCGACTTCTATTTCTATGATGAGAGGGGGGAGGGAGAGCCCTAAGGCAGGAGCAAACTTTTGAACGATCTTCGTTAAATAATTTTACTAACACACACATTTCTCTCCTTCTACCTATCATTATTAAATATGTACAGGGTGAATCGGATGTTGCCATGGACCACCTTTGGCAAAAGAACAAAGGCAACCATTAATCGAGAGAGAGAGAGAGAGTCGATTAATCGATTTTGTTTTTGGCCCTTTAGTTTTTGAATAGCAAATAGCCCCCAGAGAGAATAAAGTAATAAAATAATACAGTAACTCTAGATTGTAAACCGATTGAATAGCGCGATCAATGAAAACTTCTATATATGACATATATGAGCACACAACACGCGTGTACTCTATACTTTCTTTTTGATTGGTTGGAAGAAACTCGAGATTGATTTCGGTTTCGTTTTAATCTCCTTCAACGAACCGGTTGAGTCCATTTTGAAAATCGTCTTTGCTTGCGCTGGCGCACCGAATTTTCTAGAAATCGAAGGCGCTTTTAAGATTGGTTTCTTTTTATCCGTTGCTGCTGCATCTTCAGTAGTAGTTTTACTGAACTTATTTCTGATCTCATCGTCCGCGATTCCTTGAGCGTTTTCGGTCGAGCTCTCTTTTCGTTTAAACGCGTTTTCTTCCGTAATATTTTGTATCTTTTGTAAACTCGGCTTGTTTGGCGACGAAAGCGGCGTTCGACGAGGATTCTTCTTTTGATTCGGCGTCGGTGTTTCTTTCTTTTTTATCAGTTCGTCGTCGTCATCAACAGTGCCTTCTTCTAAGGCTCCAAGCATTTTTGCAATCTCTAAATCTTCTCTCGCGAGGCGTTCTCGACTTTGTTCTTCGTCTTTCTTTTTCTGCGCGGAAGAGGATGGCTGATGTTTTCTCGGCGACCGTCTTGGACTTTGAACAATTTCATTCATCGTCGTCGTCGTCGTCGTTTTGACTGCAGCGGCTGCTATGGTTGCTTCCGAAACCTTTTTAGCCGCAAACATCGAGTTAATGTTCACTTTTGGAATCTTCGGTGGTCCACCGTTGTTCGCGTTCGCATTGTTATTATTGTTGTTCATATTTCTGTTATTATTGTTGAAGTTATTATTATTATATCTCGGTTGCGGTTGTGCAATTGTTGCAAACGGGCGTCGCGATATCGGATCCATTCGACCTTCCGCAATTTCAACCGCGATTTCATTTGCGAAAGCTTTACCGAGAAAATCGAGTTCATCAGAACTCTTGCCGAGCAGCTCTTGAGGTAAAGGCGAAAGGTGCGTCAACTTTTTCATACTCATATCATATACTAACGCATGCTTGAACGTCCAAACTGCTCTTTGCCACTTTTCTATGTAATCTGTAGGAACGTCGATTTTTTTATCCTCAGTCATTGCTAATAACGCTGCTTTCGCACTACGATTATTCGCGTTACAAAAAGCGTGAGCCTTTTTGAAACCGACGTTTCGAACATTTTCAAGAAAATCGCAGCCGCTCATGGCGCATAGGCCAAGAAAGTCATCGTGCGTCCAATTCTCGAACGATAAAGGGGAATTAGCTCCTCTAGATCCTTTCCCCGTCGCTTTCTTCTTTTTTGTTTTTGTTTTCGTAGTAGCAGTAATTCCGTCGTTGTCTTCTTCATCGTGTTCATCTTGTTCTTCTTCTTGAGTCTCTGGTAACGATTCGTCTTTATCTACATTTTCAGCACTTTCCGAGGGTTTATCCACGTCTGAAATTGTCGTCGTTGGTTGAAGACCGTGCGTTTCCACCGTTCTATTTTTCAGAACATCTGCCAATAAAACCTCCTTGCACGTGCCGAATTTATCGAGTTTGAAACAAACGCGTTCGCACCCGTACGCGACTAAATCTGAATCTTCCGTGAAAACGACATCGACACCTCCTTTGTCTCTACCCAACCTCGCTAAATGTGCAATCTGCGCATCCGCTTCATACGGAGCAACGACGAACTCCACGTTCTCTCTCTTCAAAGCAACGATCAACTCTAAAGCCATCGTAGGCGAAATATCTAACGACTGCGTGAACATAAAAGTAGCGCCTTCTCTGTTCCCTTGTTGTAATCGTTCCATGCCTTTCTTATTCGCCTCTGCTCTTCTCTGTCTTCTCTGCTGTTCTTCACCATTCTTCATTGGTAAACGATCCCCATCGAACACGATCACTGGTTCGATGCCGAAGAATTTTAACATCTTCGCCCTGTGCATGCAGTAGTTCACGTAAGGCGCATCCCGGTCCTGTTTTCGCCAATAAAAATTCCCAGTCGCGAGTTCTAGCGCGCATGAATAAGCGCCTTTATGCAACCATGAATACGCATCTACTGCGCATCGCATGCCTGATTTCGTTTGTTATTATTCAGTTTTAAAAATTATGCGTAATATCGTTAAAAATTATTCATCACGCGCTCTGTATCAAAATCGTTCATTTAATAAACATATTTGAAAATTCAAAAACATCAAAATCGAACGTCAACAAAAGAGCAGGAATAAAAATGGAACAACGATAACAATAGAACGACCTTTGAACTGTTCCACGTGTGCATCTTTTCCATAATGTTTAAGCTGGTCTGGTAATGATTTGATACCCATTAGTAGTACTATGCTATAGAGTAATAAGGGCGCAGAACGACTGACCAATCACGCGAGGTCTCGTCAAAAAAAGAGAACTCGCATTTTTCGATTTTTGACAAGAGTTTAGGGTTTCAGTACATCATGAGTCAATTAATTATAATACAAAAGAAAGACTGTAAAAGTTCTATCGTAATAATAAGAAACAAACGTAAAAACAGTGACGAGATCGTTGCTAGGAACAGATTTTCACTATCGCATTCACTCGGGGAGTATAGGGAAAAGAACAGCCTTATTACTGAAACACAATTGAGCCCGCCGTCATCAGTAACATCGGTACAAAAGAGTAACAAATGGCAAAAACGAGGAGGAAGAAGAAGCGAACGCATTCGTTACCGGAGAACGAACGAGCGCAGGAAAAGGCCAAAAAATCATCGACGACGACATCCAGTACTCAAAAATTAAACGAACCGCGAACGTTCGTCGTCAAACGAGGGAAGTTATCGCACTTAGTGAAACATTTACAGGATGATGTTAGACAAATGATGGAACCGAATACGGCGCAGAAGTTACGCGAACAGAAATCGAATAAATTGAAAGATTTCGTATCAGTTGCAGGACCTTTAGGGGTCACGCATTTTTTGATCCTATCAGCGACTGAGAACGCGAAGTATTTGAAGATCTGTAAGACGCCAAGGGGGCCTACGTTAACGTTTAAGATCAAAGAATTCGCTTTAGAGCAAGACGTGAAGAAGTCGCAGAAAGATCCGAAATCGAAGGGGAAGAGTTTTTTGAACCCTGCTTTAGTCGTGTTGAATAATTTCGGTGACGACGCTGAGAAGAAACTTTGCGCGTTGACGTTTCAGAACATCTTCCCAGCAGTGAACGTGAAAAAGGCAAAGTTAAGTTCGTGCAAACGCGTAGTTTTAGTAGATTACGATAAGGAGGAGAATATATATAGGCTGAGGCATTTTCATGTCGACGCAAAGCCAGCGAAAGGGGATAGGAAATTAAGGAAGATGTTAAAGACGAGGATGGTACCTGATATGGGTCGTTTAGGAGACGTATCAGAGTTCTTCAACGGAGCTTTGTCCGAATCCGAGATTTCGGATTCGGAAGACGACCCAAAATCGAAAGTCGAGTTGGCGCAAGATTTAGATAGAGTAAATAAAGCGAAATCGACGGCGAAGATTCAATTGAAAGAACTCGGTCCAAGGCTCGACCTTGAACTCATCAAAGTCGAAGAAGGCTGTTGCGAAGGGCGCGTTTTGTTCCATCAATACGTCGAGAAAACCGTCGACGAAGTCAAAACGCAAGAACAACTAAGAGCTGAAAAAGAGCAGCTTAAAGTTAAACGTAGAAAAGAACAAGAGGAGAACGTGAAGCGTAAGGAACGCGAAGAGGAGAGGAAAAAACGCGAAAATCCAAAGAAACGTCCACGCATTAGACCAGATATTAAAGACAAAGACGACGAAAACGAGCGTTGGCCAGACGAAGACGACGACGACAAGAAGGAGAGAGAATACAAAGAAGGAGACGTATATGAAGGCGGCGATAAGAAGAAATCAAAGAAAAGAGGCGGCTTCGGCTCAAAAAAGTAAATACTGTTTTAAATATATAGTAGTGATAATAGTTTGTGTGATGTGTTGTAAAACTTCAATGTGTCTATATTCGCTTTGCTGACAAGCTTGACAAGCCCATCAGCAGCAGCAAAGACAAAAGTCGAAAAGTGACAAGCAGAGAGTGAAACCACAATCCGAAATAATTCCTCATTACTTATTGCCGCTATTTTACACAGCTTAATTTGCTTTAAGGAACAAACAAATAATAATAAATAACAATGGTACGCATAGTTTCTTGTTCAAATTATTTATTAACGCGCGAGTATATTATTCGCGTGTTAGTACTATTTTAGTTACCGTTTGCGCGAATTATTTTACGCATCACGGTGGCACGGATGTTGACGATGGAAAGTCCTAGACAGCGGATGTGTGATTTTTGAAGACAAGCAAAGCAAACTACTGCTATAGGATAGATGTGTTTGCTTAATAAAAAATTCGTGATAAAGATGTATTTTAGTATTTGTTTGAAGCCATGTCGTGGATAATTATGCTTCGCAATTGATGTCGTTTTCGTTTCGTTTTGTTTTTAAGCGCGCGTGTTTGGTCGTTCAAAATTTCGTAATCGACCAAAGTCATAATCACGAAGCTTAATTTACTGACTAAACATCATTTTTATGTCAATAATATCAATTAAACAGTCTGGAGAACTTGCATGCACTTACGCGGCCCTCATCTTACACGATGACGGTCAAGAAATCACTGAAGACAAGATCAACGCCGTCGTCAAAGGTGCTGGTTTGACTATTGAACCGTATTGGGCGAACTTGTACGCAAAGTTCTTGGCGACCAAGCCGATTGAGGATTTGATCTCCAACGTCGGTGGTGGCGGTGGCGGCGGCGGCGCTGGCGCTGGCGCTGCTGCTGCTGGTGATGCACCGGCGGCAGCTGCCGTGAAGGAAGAAGTCGTGGAGGAAGAGGAAGAGGACATGGGCTTTGACTTGTTCGATTAAAAATCGCGCGCTCGTCACATATAGTCAAGTCTTACTAATATTAATATAGTCTCTTCTAATTCATAACACACAACAAAAACCTTTATAGCACATAATTATTATGCTTTAATCGCGTAAGAAATAAATCAGAGAATTCATATCTATTGAACATTTAGTTCTCATACATATAGTAACGGAAATAGTTGTTTCAAATTTTGTTATTATCGATTGATGATGATATTTTTGGATTGAAGTTCATACGTATAAAGTTACAAATTCTTTTCTTTTGGATTGAAGTTCAATAATATAAAAGTTACGTACTGTACAAATTCTCCGTTCAATAAATAATTTTTATTACAAAACAACACAAAAATAATTATGGACAACTTTCGTCCGAATCGCTTATGCAAGTGCCTATGCCAGGGACGCCTCTAATAGCTTTCTGAATATTTCCTTCTTTCATCATATCAAAAACGACAATTGGAAGTTCGTTTTCGGAGCACATCGTGATGGCGGTCTGATCCATGACGGCTAAGCCCAATCTTTGTACGGTTTCGTATGATAATCTATCGTATTTTTTTGCGTTTTTGTTAAATTTCGGGTCCGAACAAAACACGCCATCGACTTTGGTCGCTTTCAACACGACTTGCGCGTTGATTTCAGCCGCTCTTAAAGCCGCTCCAGTATCGGTCGTGAAAAACGGGTTCCCGGTCCCGGCGCCGAAGATGACGACTCTTCCTTTCTCCAAATGTCTCATCGCTCTTCTTCGAATATACGGTTCAGCGACTTCCTTAATACTTAACGCCGAAAGCACTCTCGTCTGTACTCCTTTCGATTCAATCGCACCTTGTAACGAAATCGCATTCATAACCGTCGCTAACATGCCCATATAATCGGCCGAGGCTCGATCTAAGCCGGCGCCTTCGTGCGAAGCGCCTCGAAAGAAATTCCCCCCGCCAACGACGACGGCGATTTCCACGCCAGACATCGAAGCTTGCACGATCTCACTCGCAATCATATCCACAACTTTCGGTTCAATGCCAAACCTATCGCCGCCAGATAACGCTTCGCCTGATATTTTCAACATCACTCTTTTCCATTTCTTATTCATCGGTGCTCGGTCTTTCCTATTTTCTTCAACGGTGTTCGAACGTTCGTTTCCATTCGCAGCGGCGCTCGCATTAGTATCACAGGCAGACTGTACATCATCATCATCATCATCACTATCATTCATATTACTATTATCAGTATTATTACTAGTATCTTTATTCTTCTTCTTATTATTCTTCTTCTTCTCCGAATCAACGAACTCGCCGCCGTTCGCTAAAACCGCCCTACTCGTCGTCGTCGTTTGAATCCCACGTCTCCCATTTCCTGCGCTGCTTCCGTTTTTATGATAAGCACCGTTCTTATTCTTATTCGATTGCATCACAAACGTTTGTTGTTGTTGTTGTTGTTGGTTGTGAAATCTACTCATCGTCGTTGATATCATCGTTCTCTCTCTCAATGTTTAGTAAACGAATGAACCGCAAAAAGTGAACGAAGCAGAAAAAAGTGATTCTGGTCGTTTTCTCACTAAAATCATTTTATTAAAACTAAAACGCCAATAATTATTCTTTCCCAGCAGACATGTCAGACATGTCAGATCTCTCGATCGAGCTCAGAACTGATCGGAGAGAGAGCGATGACACGACCGTGCGTTTAAAGCGATCGAGTGCACTGAGAACGAGACCGATGTCTCGAACGTGTTCATGAAACAGTCACACGTCTGGACTTCACAAGAACGTTAGCACGATGTGGCACAAAAAAGACTAAAACGAGTATAAATAAAATAAAATAGTTCGCTTGTTTTAGTTGTTAGTGTTTTTTCACCTTTTTAGGTTTCATCGGCAGCACATCAGACTTGCAATAAAGTAGGGATATTTATTAATCAGTATTCCTTCTTCTACTGCGTGATAATATAAGCATATCGCTCGTGTTTCTTAGTTCGTTGAGATCCGACGCAACAGAGAGAAAGTGTCGTTTAATTCGTTTATTTATTTCATCGATAGTACGGAAACCGAGAGCGAACATAGCGCTAATACTAATAATAAACTCACTCGTATGATGAAGATGTTTATTGAAAGACTGAAAAGTGGAGGAAGAGGTGAAAACGAAGAAGGGTTTCGATTGACGACGGAGAAGACGATACTCGCGAAAGCGATCGAGCGAACGAACGTGAACTTGAAGAGAGAGTTCAAATCACAAGAACTGAATAGGTTAGGTCTACCTCTGTTATCGATCACGTTCGCTAGGGCGAAATTGAGTAACGAATTCGCACAATTGTCTTTGCTGCGTACTCGCGCGAGTACGAAGACTATCGATAGCAATAATAATAATAATAATAATAATAATAATAATGAGAAGAAGAAGAAAGATGAGGTGAAGATTCCGTTTATGCGAATGTTGAAGAATAACCCAGATGGTCTCGTGATTAGTGTGATGGGGAAGACCGCGGCAGTTTTCCTCGCCGGCGGTTTAGCCGGAGCGCTCGCAAAGACGTGCACGGCTCCGTTAGATCGATTGAAAATTATTATGCAAACGGCTGGCGCGAATAAGCAACAATCGGCTGCTGCGAAGGCGGCAGTTGATGGCGGTTTGATTCCAGCGTTTATTGCAATTGGGAAATCTGAAGGTATTGCCGGCTATTGGAGAGGGAATACGCCGCAGGTAGCGAGGGTTTTGCCGTATTCCGCGACGATGTTGTTTGCGTACGATTTTTATAAGAAAAAATATACGAATAAGGAAACTGGAGAGTTGAGTGTTGCCGGGCGCTTGGCAGCCGGTGCATCGGCGGCATGCACGGCAACTATTATCACGTATCCTTTAGATATCATTCGTTTACGATTAAGTATTGATCCGACGACGAAAAATATGGTTCAAGTGTTTAAGAATATTTTGAAAGAAGAGGGCGCAATGGCTTTCGCGAAAGGTTTACCGGCGACGTGCTTATCTATTGCCCCATATTCTGCTTTAAATTTCTGCATGTTTGATTTGATCAAAGCTTCGCTCCCGGCAGAGATCAGAAACGAGCCACAAGGTATTGCCATGGCGTCGTTAATGGCCACGGCGTTGGCAACCGGTTCGTGCTACCCGCTCGATACGGTGAGACGGCAAATGCAAATGAAATCGTCCACGACGACGAATATAATCGTTGCCGCGAAGAACATTGTGGCCACACAAGGCGTCGCCGGCTTATTCCGTGGTTTCGTCCCAAATGCCGTGAAGAATATGCCAAACAAATCGATTCAATTGACTACGTACGACGTGTTGAAGAAGTACATCGCTAAAAGCGAATTGGCTTACGAAAAAGAAAAAGCAGTGTATTTGAAAGAATTGAAAAACGTGAAAGTGATCAAACGCGCGTAATTATAGATATAAATAATAATTAACAACAAGTTATTATATATATATATTTATTGTTAATAAAAAGAAAAAAGAGAGAAAGAAAGTCATTTAATTAGAGAGAGAGAGAGGGAGAAGGTAGAAATTTTTGAGGTGGCGTGAAGTTGTTCTTGTAATTCCATATTTCATGAACAATACGTTTCCATTCATATATATATATATATATATATATATATTATCGTACAACGCGTCGAAACGCATAAAAGCAAAAGACGTCGTTTATTTTGACCTAATGATGACCGTGTCCGTCGTCCGATTTCGGGTACTCGAATAACCCTAAATCGCCGCCCCACGGCCATTGTTCTCTACTTCGTCTCTTCAAATACGAATACGCCGGTTGTTCTCCCCCATGTCCATGTTCCGCTGATGCAAATGAGTACACGCCGAACGCGCAACATGCCGGGATCGCTAAGAACGTTACCGTTCGCCATTTGTTCATTTCAGCTGTTTATTGTGTGCGTGAGTCGAATCGTGATGTGTCAGATATAAAAAAATAAAAAAGAAGAATAAGAATATATCGCGTGCTCGCTAATACAAAACCATCGCACGAAGGACAATAAGTAATCACTTAAGTTACTCTTTCGCAAGCTCGGTTCGATCACTTCTTTACTTGATTACGATTTTTCTTTCTCTTTGAAGACGATTGATCTCTTAATCTCTTCAATATCTCTCCTTTAGAAAAAGAGAGAAAATAGATTCATTATAACGTGCGCGTACCTATTTCCTCTTCAATCGAACCACCACCGGACATTTTGCGCTTAGAATTCGTATTAAACACGTTCGTTTTAGTGCTCGTTGTTTGAGTCGATCGCTCGATTAGCTTTTTTACGCTTTGACGAAACATTTTTTTATTACTCTTCTGTTTATTCAAAGCGCGTTTATTTTGAGGATTTTATGATACATCAGATCTCTCTCGTTGAGAGGTGAGAGAGAGAAATGGATAATAATACCGCCGCGCCGATTCTAATATACATGAATATTATATTTCTACAGTACTTGCTAAGTAGAAGTTTGACTTAATTTCTCGAGAAGCTTTCTTTTTTTTTCTGCTAAAAGAACTTTCAATTCATCTTGTTCTTCATTGACTTCGTTGACTTCAGTCGACGCTTTGCGTTTGCGTTCGTTATCGATGTTCGCGTCATCATCATTGTCATCATTGTCATCATCGATTGAGTGTTCTCGTTGTTGGACGTCGATGACGACTATTTGGTTACCCTTTTTCTCAATGCCTTGATTTTCTATGATCTTCTCCATACCATCTTCAGTGCCGTCTTCGATATAAATAGTCTCCTTCCCGTATAAGGTTTCGACTTCGAAGAAACCGCCTTCTTTGGCCTGTTCGTGAGTTAACTTTAGCACGGTCTTGACATCGAACGCGTTCACTTTTTGGAACTGCTTCGATGGCATCGTATATATAATCGCACAAGTATCTCGCCCTTCTATTTTCACGCGCTCGTTTTGTTTCGGATTCTTTGGTATTACGACTTTGCTTTGGAAAAAATCATCCACGCAGCCTTGTCCTTTACATTTCCTACATGCGTCGTTCACTGTTACATTACTACTTAAAACACCTAAACCTTTACAAAACGAACAACTTTTCCTCGTCAAAATCGTACACTTCGTACATAATTCGCCTTCTTTCCCACTCCCAGCGCACTTATCGCACACCGTCTTAAACGGCACCATCGCCAATTTCGTACAACCGTTCAACGCCTCTTTGAACGTAACGTTGATTAAAATATCACTCGATTTCGACCCGTTCAAATTCTTCTCGCGATCATACTGTACGCGTTTTAAAGCGTCCGATAACGTATCGAACGCGACCGTTACTTCGGCAAACTTTTGTTCTACCTCCTTCAACCTTTCCTCTTTCGTTTTTGTATTATTTGCTTCGGCATCATATCTGAACTTATCCGGGTGTAACCTTAACGCTAATTGTCTGTACGCTTTCTTGATCTCTCGCTCGCTGGATCGTACTGTTACGCCCAATACTTCGTAATGCGTTCTGCTCCGTTCTTCTTCTTTTTCAGTCGCTTTATTATTATTATTAGTATTATTATTAGTATTATTATTATTAGTAGTAGTAGTAGTCATCGAACCACTTTCTTTACTTATTCTGTTTTATATCTACGAGTAGATATAAAACAAGTGAGACGACGACTAAGACGACAAAACTTATATTTTGATGATGATTTACATAAACACGCCCGCTCACGCACGAACGAACGAACGAAAGAATTCTTCTTCTTCTTATTCTTCTTCTTCTTCGGTTCTTTTTTCGTTTTTTGTTTGAAGAAGAAGAAGAAGAATTTGAAAACGCGTTTAGTTTTGCTTGGTACGCTTTGTAATTTGTATCTAACATCAGTAATAACTCGCATCGATTAATTAATCAATCGAAGAAGCAGAAGAAGAAGAAGAAGAAGAAGAAGAAGAAAAAGAAGAGAGAGATACAGGACGACGATATGGAAAAAAATGATAGTCACACGAAACCACAACAACAGACCACACCGGAACAAAGGGACAAACTGATTGAAAACATGATTAAAGAAATCAAATCGAAAGATAAACAAGTGCAATTAAAAGCGTTAGTGGCGACCGCCGCGTTATCGTTGAGAATAAAGTTATCTGAAGAGTTCTTAAGAGTGTTCGAACCACTTGTTGATTGTGTTCAGGAGGAGATTGATGATGATGATGATGATGATAAAGAACACGATGAAAATGATGAAAATGAAAAGAATGAAGAGAATGATGTGGCAGCGGCGGCGATAGCGGCGTTGTCATGCTTCATAGGGAACGTCGAAGGAGCGAGGGAGAAAATGCTCGAGCGAGATAAGCGTGCCCTCAAAATTGTCGCGGAAAGTTTTAGGAAGGCGTGGAAGAGAAAGAGGAAGGTTTTGTTAGTGAACGCGCTCGATTGTTTAACTTGGGCAGTTCGAGCGAAGGAGCTATCGATTGTTTTCGTGAATGAAATGAGCGATTGTTTGCGAGAAGCTAGGAAGTTGACAGAGGTTGCGTTCGTGAAGGAGAATATGTTTAGTAGTGATGATATTACTAATACTGATGATAATACGAATACTAATAATAGTCAGCAGCGTCAGCAAGTGCACGAAACGCAAGTTGCGCAAGCCGCGTTTGAGCTCTTTCTCGCACTTTCAGTAAACGAAACAGAGAAAATAACTTTAGAATACGAAGGTGTAACCATCTTTGCAGACGCGTTAAAACGCGACGCTGTATCAAAAGAAGACATGGAAAAAGTACGAGCGCATTACCAATCCTTAGGACATCCAGACGCAATATTAGAAGCCGAGAAATATAAAACAAACGAAGACGCCGAACTAGCCTCAAGAGCGCTCGTTGGTATTTCATGTTGCTGCAAATTCCCTGGAACCGCTTTAAAGTTATGCGAAGACCAGTCGCTCGTTCGCAGAATTGCCTATTTCATGACTTCTTCCGATCGAGACGTGAAACAACAGGCTTTAGCGCTCTTCACCGCGATCGCTCGCGCGCCGGATTGTAAGCCCTTGGTCGAGAAAGCTTTGAGAGGTGCGCGTGATATCGCGAGCGTTTAGTTCGTAACATAGTTTATTTTATGATTGTGTTTGTAGTAATACTAGTATGTAGTAGTAAATATTTCATCAAATAATAAGCACATCAGCATCACATCATCGTCCTACTGATGCTCTAAAATTAATTAATCAAATTAATCATGGCCTTAAATCAAACGCAAGCAGCGGCAGCAGATCGATACGCAAACCACGATCAAAACCAAAC
>Ga0209830_10001113_pt1 | contig 24861 bp, 21 predicted proteins | sample ArcticOcean_MG_C_12_FD_187439 | JGI IMG/M metagenome (GOLD analysis project Ga0209830, IMG submission 187439) | Marine microbial communities from western Arctic Ocean - ArcticOcean_MG_CB8_130 (SPAdes) (version 2) | ecosystem: Environmental > Aquatic > Marine > Oceanic | place: Arctic Ocean...
ATTTTTAGTTCTACATACTTTGCTTTTGTTAAAACAGCCCTAACCTCAACTAGTTTTAATATTTTCATAGCAAAAGACTCATCTGTAAGAGTAACTTTCCATTTAACAACACTTTCACGCAATCTTTGTCTGGACATCTCTAATAATCCGAATGTGCTAACCCTTCCTATTTGAATTCTCGCTCTATCTGTCCTACATTTTTCTTTGAGTTTTCTTTCGACTAGTCTCCTGTTGCCAAAACTCAACATGTCAATAAAATCAATAATTATTAAACCAGATAAATCTCTAATTTTTATTTGTCTTGATATCTCTTCTGCAGCTTCAAGGTTAGTGTTTAGAGCTGTGCTCTCAACATTCTTTTGTTTTATTGAGCTCCCGGAGTTTATATCGATTGAAACTAAAGCTTCAGTAGGATTAATAACTAAATAACCACCAGATTTTAATTTAATTTCTGAGTCATAAATTTGATTTAGTTTTTCTTCTATATTTTCTTTAAAAAATAATGGAACTTTTTCTCTATACTTTGTTATTTTCTTAACATGAGAGGGCATCATCATCTTCATGAAACTTTGCGCTTTTTTATAGCCTTCATTTCCCTCAATCACGATACTTTTTGTGTCTTCATCATAAAGATCTCTCAAAGTTCTTTTTATAATATCACTTTCTTGGTGAACTAGTGATGGTGCTATTGAATCTAAAGCAGTTTCTTTAATTTCATTCCAGGTTTTTATTAATGTTTGAAGATCATGATCTATATCATTTTTTGTTTTATTTGATCCAGCAGTTCTCACGATAAGTCCCATTTCTTTTGGAATAGATAACTCGTTTAAAATTGTTCTAATTTTTTTTCTCTCTCCTGGATTAAAAATTTTACGTGATATACCACCACCCTTTGGTGTATTAGGCATTAATACTATATACTTTCCTGCAATAGAAATAAAAGTGCTTAGCGCGGCTCCTTTTTGTCCTCTCTCATCTTTCAATACCTGAATCAAGATTACTTGATTTGGTTTTATAACTTCTTGAATTTTATATCTTTTAGATCTGAATCTTGGTTGAGATTTTTTTGTTTCTGTTATCAGAGTTTCTTCTGGAGAGTTCTCAGTTATAGTTTTAGCGTCGTTTGATTGAGAATTAGTGTCTAAGATATCAATGTCAGATTCTGGCATAACGTTTACAGGATCATTGATATCTAAATTTCCATCAGAAATATTTTTCTCTTCTTCTTTTTCACTTTCTTTTTGAAGCTCTTCTCTAGCTCTCTCTTCTTCTTTTTTTATCTCATCAAGATCACTTTGTGGGATTTGATAGTAGTCTGATTGAATATCATTAAAAGATAAAAAACCATGCCTTTCTCTTCCAAAGTCTATAAAGGCAGCCTGTAGAGAAGGTTCAACCCTACTAACTTTACCTAAATAAATATTATTCTTGATTAGATTATTTTTTAAGCCTTCGTATTCATAATCCTCAATGTTGTCACCATTTTTAAGTACAACTCTTGTTTCATTTGGATGCGAAGCATCAATGTATAAATTTTTTTCCATATATTTTTGATTAGTTGTTTCATTTTGATATTTAAATAATTTTAAAATTCAGATGCCTTAACTTTAACAAATTCATATATATATTAAAACTAATGCAACGAATTATTAAAAATATACTTATACTAATTTCATGTATTGGTCTACTGAGCATCTTTTTATTACTAGCTATTTTATGGAGTTTTTCTAGCAATTTACCAGATTATAAGTTTCTTAAGAATTATAAAGCATCAGTTTCAAGTAAAGTCTATTCTGGAGATGGAGAACTGGTAAATGATTTTTCAACTGAAAAAAGAATATTTGTTCCCTATAATGCGATACCTAAAAAAGTAATTAACTCTTTTTTATCTGCAGAAGATAAAAATTTCTTTTCACATCCAGGTGTGGATGCCAAAGGAGTTTTGAGAGCAGTAATCAACAATGTTTCAAATATAGTTTCATCGAAAAGATTAGAAGGAGCATCAACCATCACTCAACAAGTAGCAAAAAATTTTTTATTAACAAATGAAGTGAGCTATAATAGAAAAATAAAAGAAGCAATTTTAGCATTTAGAATAGAAAGAGTACTATCAAAAGAAAGAATTTTGGAGTTATATTTGAATCAGATTTACCTAGGGGAAGGAACCTATGGTATAGCTTCGGCAAGTTTGGAATTCTTTGATAAACCAATTAGTGATTTAAACTATGATGAAGCAGCATTATTAGCAGCATTACCAAAAGCACCAAGTAGGTACAATCCATATAAAAATATTGAATTAGCACAATTTAGAAGAGACTTAGTTTTAAAAAATTTATTAGAGAATGGTTATATAAATAAAAAAAAGTATGATAAATTTATTAATACAAAAATTATATTAAAAAAAACAATAAAAATTTTTTCGGAAGATGTAAAATATTATGTTGAAGATATAAGAAAAGATGTAATTGATAAACTTGGATATGATAAAGTTTATAGGCAGGGACTAAACATTAATACACCAATTAACTTAAAGTTACAAAAGATAGCAACTCAATCCTTAAGAGATGGCCTAATCAGTTATGATAAAAGAATGGGTTGGCGTGGACCAATCCAGAAAAAAAAAAATATAAATAATTGGACTAAAGGACTAGAAAATTTCAGATTAGAAAAATCAATTAATTGGGATTTGGCGATAATAAAAAAAATAGATAAATTTAATGTTGCGATTGAAACTGAAAAAAAATCAAAAGGTGTAATTAAATACGAAAGTATTTCCTGGACTAAAAAAGAATTTAGTGAACTGTTTGATATTGGAGATGTGGTTTATGTTGAAAATATAAGTGACAATATATTTAGCTTAAGACAATTGCCAAATGTTAATGGAGGAATTGTGGTAATAGATCCTTTCACTGGAAGGGTTTTGGCTTTAAGTGGTGGTTTTAGTTTTAAGATAAGTGAATTTAATAGAGCAACACAAGCTGCTAGACAACCTGGTTCAGCTTTTAAACCTTTCATATATGCTTTAGCACTTGAAAATGGCTATACACCATCAACTTTAATTTTAGATGCACCATTAGTTTTAGAGCAAGGATATGATTTAAAAATGTGGAAACCAGAAAATTATGGAAAAAAATTCTATGGACCTTCTACCTTAAGAATGGGTTTAGAAAAATCAAGGAATTTAATGACTGTTAGAATAGCTCAAGACCTTGGACTTAAAAAAATAGTTAATTTTTCAAAACAATTAGGAATCTATGACGATCCTAAAGAATTGTTGTCTATTTCATTGGGCTCTGCTGAAACAACATTGCTTAAACTAACTTCGGCATATTCCTCATTTGTTAACGGTGGAAAGTTAATTAAACCTATAACGATAGACAGAATTCAAGATAGTGAAGGGAATACAATATTTAATAGTGAAAAAAGAAAATGTATAAACTGCGAACAGCTATCTTTTTTAAGTGAAAATTATCCAAAGATTGAAGATAATTTTACCCAAATATTTTCTACAGAAACAGCATATCAAATGACCTCAATATTAGAAGGTGCTATTCAGAACGGTACTGGTAAAAATCTAAAAGATCTTAATTTAGACTTAGCTGGTAAAACTGGAACTACAAACGAAAATAATGATGCTTGGTTTATTGGCTTTACTTCAAAACTTGCAATAGGTGTATATGTAGGGTCAGATAACCCTAAACCACTTGGAAAGTACGAAACAGGAGCAAAGACTGCATTACCAATTTTTAAAAGTTTTGTTAAAAATGCAGTAAATAAAGAAGAGGCCAGACCATTTAAAGTTGCAGATAATATTTTAATGATGGTGATTGATCCTATAACTGGAAAAAAACCTTTGACAAAGTCTAAAAAAACAATAATTGAGGCTTATAAAAGCACACAAATAGAAAACTATTCAAACCTAAATACCAACAATAGATTAAAAGATAATAATATATTAAAGTTTTATTAATGGAAAATGAATATTTAAATTACAAAACTGAAATAGAAAAGATTAATCAAAGAGTTAAGGAGTATCTTTGACAAGAATGATATTTATAAAAAATTAAAAGAAAACAACCAAAAAATGCTAGAAATTAATTTTTGGCAAGATAAATCAAACTCACAAAAAATTATTAAAGAAAAAAAACTCTATGAAGATTTAATAAACTCATATGAAAATTCTGCTAAATCAATAATTGATTTAGATGAGTTAAAAGAATTAGCAGAGGAGGACAAAAATCAAAACATAATAAAAGAAGTTTTAGAGAGTTTGAAAGATTTAAAAAAATTAGCTAAAAAAAATGAGACAAAATGTTTTTTATCAAATGATAGTGATAGTTTAGATTGTTATATAGAAATTCATGCAGGTGCGGGAGGAACAGAGAGCCAAGATTGGGCAGAAATGTTAAGAAGAATGTATTTAAAATGGTCAGTTTTGAAAAATTTTAAATCTCAGTTAATAAGTGAACATAAAGGTGATGAGGCAGGTTTAAAATCAACGACAATTAAAATTGAGGGTGATTATGTTTTTGGTTGGCTTAAATCAGAATCAGGGATTCATAGATTAGTTAGAATTTCCCCGTTTGATTCTGGTGCTAGACGGCACACAAGCTTTGCAAGTGTTTGGATATATCCAGTAGTGGATGAAAATATAGATATTGAGATTATAGAAAAAGACTTAAGGATTGATACATATAGATCTAGTGGAGCAGGTGGTCAGCATGTAAACACAACAGATAGTGCAGTTAGAATTACGCACTTACCTTCAAAAATTGTTGTTCAGTGTCAAAATGAAAGATCACAACATAAAAATAAGGATACATGTATGAATATGCTTAAAGCAAGACTTCATGACTTTGAAATGAAGAAAAAAGAAAAAGAAAATCAAAGTATTGAGTCCTCAAAATCTGAAATAGGATGGGGTCATCAAATAAGATCATATGTACTTCATCCATATAGAATGGTTAAGGATAATAGGACTAGTTTTGAAAGCTCTAATCCAGATAAGGTATTAGATGGAGAAATAGACGATTTTTTAGAAAGCTCACTGTATAAAGTTAAATGATTAAAAAATTAATAAAAACTTTATCAATCATATTTTTGTTGGTTGTTTTGATAATATTTTATTTGAGTTCAGTTGGATTAAAAACTGAAATGTTCAATGAAAAAATTACAAATAAGCTTTCAAAAATTAATAAAAGAATAAAGTTAGACCTAAAAGATGTTAAATTTTTATTAGACCCATATAATTTGACAGCAAACATAATCACTAAAGACCCCACGGTATTGATCGAAGGTAGCAAGCTAGAAATAAAAGAAATAAAAACAAACATCTCTTTGAAATCATTAATCTTTAATGAATTTTCATTAGATGATTTACAAATTTCAACAAAATCTATTAAGATTGAAGATCTAATTTTATTAGCCAGATATTTTAAAAATTCATCTGAGCTATTTTTATTAAATAGAGTGATTAAAGATGGATTTTTAAGTGCTGACATCAATTTAGAATTTGATGAAGAGGGCAACATAAAAAATAATTATCAAATCACAGGATTTGTTAAAGATATCAAATTAAATTTTTTAAATAAAATTAAAGCAAATAATCTAAGTTTTAAATTTAAAATTCAAAAAAAAAGATACTCTTTCACAAAGATTAGAGGTGATATTAATGAGATAGGATTATCATCCCCATTAATTGAAATTAATAAGAACAATGATCAGTTTTTGATAGAAGGAAAAATTCTAAGTAAAAAAAAAGAATTTAATGCAGATCAAATTAACATTTTGAAAGCTAATTTTTTGAAAAATATAAAAATCAAAAAAGTAAGATTTAGTTCTGAAAATGAAATTTCATTTAATCTTAATAAAAAATTAAAGATTGATAATCTTGATATACGTTCAAAAGTAAATTTAGATCAGTTAGTTGTAAAAAATGATTTTATAAATTTAAAATCATACCTTCCTGATTTAGAGGAGTTAATTAATTTTGAGAAACATAAAATAATAATTAGTTACACTGACGGCAAGCTAGATATTGAAGGTAATGGTGAGATACTGGTTAAAGATAAATTTGATTCACTCAATTATGAGGTAACAAAAAATAATGATCACTTTGCATTTAATGCAAAAGCAAAATTTAAAAATAGTAAATTATTAATAAAATTTTTAGAATATGAAAAAAAAGAAAACTTAGATGCATCAATTGAGATAAAAGGAAATGTTAAGAAAAATAACTCAATTAATTTTGATTTAATTTCTTTGATAGAAAATAATAATACGATTTTATTTAAAAATTTGAATTTAAGTAAAGATTTTAAATTAATAAACATAGATAGCTTCAATTTTAACTATCTAAATAATAAGCAAGTTAAAAACCAATTACTATTGAAAAAGATTAATTCAAATTACAACATTGTGGGAGAAAGCTTCGATGCTACTAAATTAATTAATAAAATTTTGGACAGTGATGATACAAATTCTTCATTATTTCATAATCTTAATAGCAAAATTACTTTAAAAATTAACAAAACCTATATTGATGAAATTAATTTTATAAACAAATTATCTGGAGTACTTAGTTTTAAAAATAATAAAATTGATAATTTGAATCTAGTATCTACTTTTCCTAATAATAAAAAGGTTAATTTAACAGTCAAAATAAATGAAAAAAAAGAGAAAATTACAAAATTTTTTACAGACTACCCAAAACCTTTGATCAAAAGGTATGATTTTATCAACGGTTTTGAGGAAGGGTTTTTAGTTTACCAATCAGTAAAAAAAGATGAAACTTCCAACGGACTATTAACTATTGAAAACTTTAAGATTAGAGAAGTACCATCTTTTGCAAAATTATTAAGCCTAGCATCACTTCAGGGAATGGCAGATTTATTAACTGGAGAGGGTATAAGATTTAATGATTTTGAAATGAAATTTTCTAATAAAAATAAGCTAACAACTATAGATGAAATGTATGCAACTGGACCTGCAGTTTCAATATTAATGGATGGATATATTGAAACTGATAAACTAATTAGCCTAAGAGGAACACTGGTACCTGCTACGACTATTAATAGAACCATAGCTTCAATACCTCTATTAGGGAATATTTTGGTTGGAAAAAAAACAGGAGAGGGGGTTTTTGGGGTTAGCTTCAAGGTTAAAGGAACTCCAAAAAATTTAGAAACTACAGTAAACCCAATTAAAACCTTGACACCAAGATTTATAACTAGAACTTTAGAAAACATTAAAAAGAATTAAGACAACTCAACTCTAATATGTTTTTTTTTACCCAAAGAAAGTTTAATAAGTTTGTCCTTAAAGAAGTCTTCTGTAATTATTAATTTTTCATTAGTAATTATTTGATTGTTTATTTTAATTCCATTTCCTTTAATTAGTCTTCTAATCTCACTTTTTGAATTTTCTAGCTTTGATAAAATTACTAAATCTACGAGTGTTATTTTATCTTCTAATTGTTTTTTGTTTATTGAGACTGAAGGAAGGTCGTTACCCAAAGAATTGCCAGCAAAAGTTTGTTTTGCTGTTTCTTCACTTTTTTTGGCTTCCAATTCTCCATGTAGCATTGTTGTTGCCTTATTTGCCAGTAGGACTTTTAATTCATTAATATTGTTATTTTTGATTATTTCTACATCATCAATACTTATATCTGTAAAAATTTTAATAAATTTCAAAACATCTCTATCATCTATGTTTCTCCAAAATTGCCAATAATCATATGCAGATAGAAATTTTTTATCTAACCAAACAGCACCACTTTCTGTTTTTCCCATTTTAGCTCCAGACGCCAGTGTAATTAATGGAGTGGTTAAACCATAAGCATGATTATTAGAGTGCCTTTTAATTAAATCCACACCATTAACAATATTTCCCCATTGATCTGAACCGCCAATTTGAAGCATACAATTTTCTTTTTTATTCAATTCGAGAAAATCATAAGCTTGTAAGATCATGTAATTAAACTCCATATAGCTTAATGACTGCTCTCTCTCCAGTCTTGTTTTTACACTTTCAAAACTCAACATCTTATTGATTGTGAAATGTTTGCCAATATCCCTTAAAAATGAAATGTAATTTAAATTTTTAAGCCAAGTATAGTTATTTACGAATATTGGTTTAGTTTTTGGATCTTTGTCATCAAGAAAATTTTTTAAAATTTTTTCGATATTATTAATATTTTTTTCAATTTCATCTTCTGATAAAATTTTTCTAGTTTTATCTTTTCCAGAAGGGTCTCCTATTCTTGTTGTGCCACCACCTAATAATACAATTGGGCGATGACCGTGTTTTTGTAACAACCTCAAACACATGATTTGAAGCAAACTACCAACATGAAGACTTTCAGCTGTACAGTCAAATCCAATGTAGGCGCTAATTTTTTCTTTATTCAATAATTGAGACAAATCTTCTTCGCCAGTACATTGATAGAAGAAACCCCTTTCTTTAAATTCATTTAAAAATTTATTCATAAATATGTTAACTACAATATACAATATTTATTAAAAAAAAATAAGAATGGAAAAAATTTATTCTGCACTAGGGTTAATGAGTGGTACCTCAATGGATGGTATTGATGCATCAATTATAAAATCTAATGGAGTAGACAAGTATCAGACAGTTTTTGATCAATATTTTGAATACGATGAAGAAATATACAGGGATTTGATTAGTATAAGAGATAAAATTAATTCATCAAAAAATTTAAAAGAAAATTCAAGCGCTATAAATACTCTAGAACGGAAGATAACTCTTTTTCATGCCAAAATATGTAAGCAAATTATCGAAGAATACACTTTTAATATAGATCTTGTCGGATTTCATGGGCAAACTATATTTCATAGTGCGAATGAAAAAATCTCAAGACAATTGGGAGATGGAGATTTGCTATCTAGTCTTTTAAAAAAAAAAGTTATTTATAATTTTAGAAAGAATGACATCATTAATGGTGGACAAGGGGCACCTCTGGCACCTATTTTTCATCAATTACTAGTAAAACAAAAAGAAATTAAATTACCAGTCTGCATTTTAAATATTGGAGGAATAGCAAATATAACAATTATCTCTTCAGAAGATCCAAACGGCTTAAAAAGTTATGATATTGGTCCTGGAAATTGTTTATTAGATGAGTTGGTTAGAAAACTTAGTAAAGAAAGATTTGATAAAAATGGTATGTTGGCCGAGTTGGGAGAAACTAATGAAATAGTTTTAAATCAAGCGATCGATACTTTTGATTATATAAAAAAAAATAATAACCTTTCATTTGATATCAAAGATTTTGATCTAAATTTTGTGCGTGGACTTTCACTGAAGGATGGCCTTTCAACTTTGATAGATTTTACAGCTTTGATAATCTATGAGTCAATTATTAATGAAAATAATTATTTTAAAGATAAGAGTTTAAAAATACTTATTTGTGGTGGTGGAAGAAAAAATTTATCTTTAGTTAATGCTATTAAAAAAAAATTACCAAAAGAAATTAATTTAAACCTAATTGATGATTATAAGATAGACGGTGATTTTGTTGAGTCACAGGCCTTTGCTTATCTGGCAATCAGATCTTTTCTTAAAAAACCAATTTCGTTTCCAAAAACAACCAATGTAGAGAAACCCTGTGAGGGTGGAGTTTTGAGTAAAAACTATTAAAATAAATCAGATTCTTTTTTTATATATTTATCCAAACTTTTTATTAACACATCTTCTGTCTTTGAAAAAAAATGATTAGCATCATTTATAGCTTGAAAGTCAACTTTTATTCCTTTTTGAGAACTCAATTTTTTATTTAATTCATTGATATGTTCCAAAGGAACAAGTTCATCTTTTTTACCATAAATCATAAGACCTGATGTTGGACATGGTGATAAAAAAGAAAAATCATATACGTTTGGCTGTGGAGAAATTGCTATAAATCTATTTATTTCAGGTCTTCTCATAAGTAGCTGCATCGCTATTAGAGAGCCAAAAGAAAATCCAGAAACCCAACACTGTGAATTATCAAAATTTTCCCTTTCTAACCAATCTAAAGCTGCTGCAGCATCTGCTAGTTCACCCTGACCATTATCAAATTCACCATCACTTTTTCCAACACCTCTAAAATTTACTCTACAAACTGAAAATTCATTTTCCATAAATGTATGAAATGTATCCACCACAATTTTATTATTCATTGTTCCTCCGTACTGAGGATGAGGTTGTAAAACCAATGCAATTGGTGATGTAATTTTATTACTTTTATAGTACTTAGCTTCCATACGTCCAGCAGGACCAGGTATAAAAACTTCTTCTATTTTGTTATCCATAAATGTGATTGATTATTATTCTCAAAAAAAAATACATCTATCACAACTAAGCGACAATATGTAAATTTTTTTACTTAATCTATACTTGACTAATTTAGTCAAGTTTATATACAGACCCTCTACAAATAAGGATAAATATGAAATTAACATCAAAAGGCAGGTATGCAGTTATGGCTTTAGCTGATTTAGCTAATTTTAACAGTATTAAACCCGTATCTTTAAGAGATATATCTTTAAGACAAGGCATATCTTTAGATTTTTTAGAACAAATTTTTTCAAAGTTAAAAAAACATAGCATAGTCAAAAGTATTAGAGGTACCAATGGGGGGTACATTTTAAACAAAGATCCTCTTGAAATTAAGTTAGCAAATATACTTAATGCTGTAGATGAAGAGATTAAAACAGTTCAATGTAAAAAAGAAGCTAAAAAAGGCTGTAATAGCAAAACATCAAAATGTATTACTCACAATTTGTGGGACGAACTTGAAATACATATTAACCACTTTTTTGAAAAAAAAAATTTAAACGATCTTATAAACAACACTTTAGAAAGTAGAAATTAAAATGGATGCTAGAGAAAAAGAAATAGAAAAATTAAAAGATTATAAATATGGATTTTCAACTGATATTGAAAATACTAGGGCCCCTAAAGGATTAAACGAAGAAGTTATCAAGTTTATATCAAACATAAAACAAGAACCCAAGTGGATGCTTGATTGGAGACTAAAAGCTTTTGAAAGATTAAAACAATTAAAAGAACCAAACTGGCAAAAACCAAAATACCCTAAGATAGATTATCAGAATCTTTATTATTATTCCGCACCAAAAAGCATGGAGGATAAACCTAAAAGTTTAGATGAGCTGGATCCAAAACTACTTGAAACATATAAAAAACTAGGAATACCATTACAAGAACAGGCAAGACTAAATGGTATAGCTGTAGATGCTGTATTTGATTCAGTTTCTGTTGCTACCACATTCAAAGGTGAATTGAATAAAAAAGGAATAATTTTTTGTTCAATGTCTGAAGCAATTCGTGAGCACCCTGCACTTATAAAAAAATATTTAGGTTCAGTAATCCCATTATCAGATCATTATTTTGCAACATTAAATTCTGCAGTATTTACAGATGGTTCATTTGTCTACATTCCAGAAGGTGTCAGATGTCCAATGGAACTTTCAACATACTTTAGAATTAATGCAACTGAGACAGGGCAATTTGAAAGAACATTAATTATTGCCAACAAAGGAAGTTATGTTAGTTATTTAGAAGGTTGTACAGCACCAATGAGAGATGAAAATCAATTACATGCAGCTAATGTAGAATTAATTGCATTAGATGATGCTGAAATTAAATATTCAACAGTTCAAAATTGGTACCCAGGTGACAAAGATGGAAAAGGTGGAATATATAATTTTGTTACTAAGAGAGGACTGTGTAAGGGAAAAAATTCAAAAATTTCATGGACACAAGTTGAGACTGGTTCAGCAATTACATGGAAGTATCCAAGCTGTATTTTAAAAGGAGATAATTCTGTTGGAGAATTTTACTCAATAGCCATTACAAACAATCATCAGAAAGCTGATACAGGCACAAAGATGATTCATCTTGGAAAAAATACAAAAAGTAAAATAATTTCAAAAGGTATATCAGCTGGTTTTGCTGACAATACATATAGAGGGTTAGTTGATATCGCAAGAAATGCAGATAATGCTAGAAATTTTACTCAATGTGACTCATTACTGATGGGGAATAAGTGTGGTGCACATACAGTGCCCTATATAAAAAATAAAAATGCTAGCTCAAATATCGAGCATGAAGCGACCACTTCAAAAATTAGTGAAGAACAATTATTTTATTGCAATCAAAGAGGCTTAAATCAAGAAGAGGCTGTTAGCTTAATTGTTAATGGTTTCTGCAAAGAAGTGCTACAGCAGCTTCCAATGGAATTTGCTGTCGAGGCACAAAAATTAGTAGGTATAAGCTTAGAAGGGAGTGTTGGGTAAATGTTACAAATTAATGGACTTAAAGTAAAAATAGACAATAAAGAAATATTAAAAGGACTAAATTTAGAAATTAAGCCAGGCGAAGTGCATGCTATTATGGGACCAAACGGATCTGGTAAAAGCACGCTATCAAATGTTCTTTCAGGAAAAAAAGGTTACACAATAACTGGAGATGTTACATATTTAAATGAAAATTTATTAGATTTAGAGATTGAAGAAAGAGCTCATAAGGGAATATTTTTAGCGTTCCAATACCCCTTAGAAATTCCAGGTGTAAATACGAATATCTTCTTAAAAACATCATTAAATGCAATTAAAAAAGCCAAGGGCGAAAAAGAATTAGATGCAATTGAATTTTTAAAACTAGTTAAACAAAAAGCATCTGAGTTAAAATTTGATGAAAAGATTTTAAGTAGACAGTTAAATGTTGGTTTTTCTGGGGGTGAAAAAAAAAAGAATGAAATTTTACAAATGTCTATTTTAAATCCAAAATTATCAATTTTGGATGAAACAGACTCTGGCCTTGATATTGATGCTTTAAAAATAGTTTCAGAAGGTGTTAATGCATTAAGAAGTAAAGAAAGTTCTTTTTTAATTATTACTCATTACCAAAGATTATTAGAATATATAAGACCTGATTTTGTACATGTATTAATTAATGGAAAAATAGTTAAATCAGGTGGATCAGAGCTTGCATTAGAACTTGAAAGCAAAGGATACGAAAGTTTAAGTTAAATTATGGAGCAACTAAAAATAGATTTTAATAAAGTGATTGAAAGTTTAAAACTTTCAGATGAGAGTATAAATTATAGAAACAAAAATTTTATTCAATTTGTAGAAAATGGCTTTCCAAATAAAAGAGCAGAAGATTGGAAGTTTTCAGATTTGAATCAGATAATTTCTTCTAATATTGAAAATTTACGCCTCCAAAGCAACTTTGAGATAAGTAAGATTGATGAAACTATCTTCATTGATAAATTTTTACACAATAAGATAGTTTTTCTTAACGGAGTAATTTCCAATGTTGATTTTAGCCATGAAAATGACACTAAAGTTTTACTAACAAGAGATTTAAATCAAAATGAAAACTTTAACGAAGTTAATCCATTAGTTTCATTAAATAATGCTCTCACTGCTAACTATATTAGGGTAACAGTTAAAGAGAACTATTCATTTAATAAGCCTTTAATTATATACAATGTTACAACTAAGGATCTTAAATCAACAGCGCTCAATTTAAAAACAGATATTGTTCTTGAAAAAAACAGTAGTTTAAAAGTTATAAATTTATTTGATGATAATTCTGAAAATAATTTTATAAACATAGTTCAAAATTTTGATATTGCACAGGATGCCACTCTTAAAAATTACAAAATTGACCATAAAATAAACTCTAATATTAAATACTGTTACAATAATATTAATTTAGAAAAAAATAGTGTTTCAGAAAACTTCATTTTTTCTACTGGGTCTAAATTTATAAAGAATGAGATTAATTGTAATTTAAATGATCAGTATAGCTCAGCATTTATTAATGGAATATTAAATTTAACAAAATCACAACATCATGAGATTAAAACTAATATTAATCATCTAGCAGAAAACACAAAAAGCTATCAATTAATAAAAAGTGTTTTAAATGATAATGCAAAAGGCATTTACCAAGGTAAAATTTATGTAGATTCAAAAGCTCAAAAAACAAATGGGTATCAACTTAGTAAAGCTCTATTATTAAATGAAAATACCGAATTTGATGGCAAACCAGAACTTGAGATTTATGCTGATGACGTAAAATGTTCTCATGGAGCAACATCTGGAAATTTAGATGAAGATGCAATATTTTATTTGATGTCACGTGGTTTGAGTCACCAACAATCAAAAGAATTATTAATTAATGGTTTTTTATTGGATGCTGTCGAAAAAATTACAGATGAAGAAATTAAAGATTTAATTAAAAAAATGATAGGAATTACAGAATGAGTATATCTGATATAAAAAAAGAATTTCCAATATTTAGCAATAAGATTCACAATAATGATCTTGTTTATCTTGATAGTGCTAACTCTTCTCAAAAACCCCAATCCGTAATTGATAGAGTAAATCAATTTTACACTAATGAATTTTCAAATATAGGCAGAAGTGTTCATTACTTAGCTGTAGCAGCAACTAATCTTTATGAAAATACACGATCTTCCGTTCAAAAATACATTAATGCAAAAGATAAAAATGAAATTGTATTTACTAAGGGTGCTACTGAAGCAATCAATCTTGTGGCTAATACTTTTGGTCAAAAATATTTAGAACCAGGTGATGAAATTCTTATAACAGAACTTGAACATCATTCAAATTATGTGCCGTGGCATTTTTTAAGACAGTCAAAAGGGATTAAAATTGAATTTGCAGAAATTAACGATGATGGTGAAATTACACTTGAAAGTATTGAAAAAAAGATAACCTCAAAAACAAAATTAATTGCTATTACGCATTTATCAAATGTGACAGGAGCTGTTTTGCCAGTTAAAGAAATAACTGAATTAGCTCATTCAAAAGGAATTGCTGTTTTAGTTGATGGTTGTCAGGGAGCACCTCATTTAAAATTAGATATGCAAGACATTGATTGTGATTTTTATGCTATATCATGTCATAAGATGTATGGACCAACTGGACTTGGAGTCCTTTATGCCAAAAAAAAATGGTTAGAAGAATTACCTCCTTATCAAGGTGGTGGTGGAATGATTAATGATGTTAAAAAAGATAGCATTACTTATGGCGATCTACCAAACAAGTATGAAGCAGGAACAATGGCGACAGCACAAGTTATTGCTTTTGATCAATCTATAAAATTTTTAGAAAAAGTAGGAATTGAAAGTATGATCACACATGAACAAGAATTAATTGAATACGGTCAAGAAATTTTAAGAAAAAATAATTCTGTTAAATTAATAGGTAATCCAAAAAATAGAGCTGCAGTTTTATCTTTCACTATAGAAGGTGTACATCCACATGACATAGCCACTATATTAGATGAAGATGGTGTCGCTATAAGAGCAGGACATCACTGCTGTCAAATCTTACACGATAAATTAGGAATTTCAGCAAGTGCACGTGCTTCTTTAGGAGTTTACAACACAAAAGACGATCTGGACCAACTTAATAGTTCAATAAATAATTGTAAAAAAATTTTTAATTTATAATGGATATCAAAGAACTTTATCAAGAAATTATTTTAGAGCATGGAAAGAATCCTCATAATTTAAGAAAGACAGAAAATTTTAACAAAGATGCAGTGGGTAAAAACCCTTTATGTGGTGACAATGTTCATGTTTTTTTAAAGTTAAATGAAAATAACAAAGTAGAAGATATTTCATTTGAAGGAAGTGGTTGTGCAATTTCGATGGCCTCAGCATCAATTATGACTGATTTAATTAAAGGAAAAGAAGAAAATGAAGTTAAAGAAATTGTAAATGACTTTTTAGGAATGATAAAAGAAAATCCTGAATTGGAATCGAAAAATTTAGAAGAAGATGAAAAAACTAAATTAATGTGCTTATCTGGTGTAAAAAAATACCCAATGAGAGTAAAATGTGCAACTTTATCATGGCATACTTTAATTTCTGCGATTGACAATACACAAGAAGAAATTAATACTGAACAACTAGATTAAACTATGGATTTAAGAGAACAAGTAATAGCTGAAATTAGAAAAATTTATGATCCGGAGATACCGGTTAATATTTATGAATTAGGTTTGATTTATGATGTTAAAATAAAAGAAGATAAGGTCAAAATTATAATGACTTTAACTTCACCTAATTGTCCTGTTGCTGAAAGTTTACCTCAAGAAGTTAAGGACAGTGCCATGCAAGTCAAAGGTATTGAAGAAGTCGATCTTGATTTAGTTTTTGAGCCACCTTGGGAAAAATCAATGATGTCTGAAGCAGCTAAATTGGAGTTAAATTTATAATGAATCCTATAATCAAATTAAGTGATAATGCTGCAAGCCGTATTAAAGAAATTATGTCTGGAATTGAGTCAAACTCTATCGGTGTTAGAGTTGCGGTTAAATCTGGTGGTTGCGCAGGCATGTCTTATGTCATGGAGTATGCTAAAGAAATTAATCCCACAGATGAAATTATTGAGGACAAAGGTGTAAAAGTTTTTGTAGATGCGGCAGCTGTTATGTATCTCCTAGGCACTGAAATGGACTATAAAAAAGAGGAGTTCTCTTCATCATTTGTGTTCAATAATCCTAATGAATCTGAGCGTTGTGGCTGTGGCGAGTCTTTTAAAGTTTAATATAACAAATACGCACATCAGCATTGCAATTTACGCATATCTAATATACTATTTAATAATGAATAAGTTTGAATTTAAGAATCTTGTTAAATCTTTAGAAAAGTCATTAAAGGAAAGAACATTCTTCAAGACTCTTCGAACAGAAGTAAATACTGGTGCGAATGGCACTCAGGATTATGTTGTTAAAAAAGGGATTAACAAAGATAAGATAGCAACAACTAGACAGTAACCAATCTTAGCTACTATAATACATCTCAAACTCAACAGGGTGGGGTGCATGTTCAAATCTATGTATCTCTTCAAATTTTAATGCTATGTAAGCATCAATTTGATCATCAGTAAATACACCACCTTCAGTTAAAAATTCTCTATCTTTATCCAAACTTTCCATAGCCTCTCTTAGAGAACCACAAACTGTTGGGATATTTTTAACTTCTTCGGGTGGTAAATCGTAAAGATCTTTATCAAAAGATTCACCTGGATGTATCTTATTTTTAATTCCATCTAAACCAGCCATAAGCATAGCAGCAAAAGTTAGATAAGGGTTTCCAGAAGCATCAGGAAATCTTATTTCACACCTAGCACCATTTTTATTTAAACTAATTGGTATACGGCAAGAAGCTGATCTATTTCTTGCGGAGTAAGCAAGTAAAACGGGTGCTTCAAAGCCTGGGATTAATCTTTTATAACTATTTGTTGTAGAATTTGAAAATGCGTTAATAGCTTTTGCATGTTTTAAGATACCACCAATATAATGCAATGCTGTTTCTGATAATCCAGCATAAACTTCTCCAGAAAAAACAGGTATTTTACCTTTCCAAATGGATTGATGAATATGCATTCCAGAACCATTATCGCCAGCGACAGGCTTAGGCATAAATGTTGCCGTTTTTCCAAATGAATGAGAAACCATTTGAACTACATATTTATAAAGCTGAACATTATCTGCTGTGTCAACTAGAGTTCCATAAACCATACCTAACTCATGTTGGCTCGGAGCAACTTCATGGTGGTGTTTTTCAACTTTAACACCTACTTCTTTTAAACTTTTTAAATATTCACCTCTCATGTCTTGTTCACTGTCAACGGGAGGTACTGGAAAATATCCACCTTTAACTGGAGGTCTATGACCCATATTTCCATTAGCATATGTAGTTCCAGAATTATAAGGACCTTCTTTACTATCTATTTTGAATCCAGTATTATTTGGATCATTATTAATTCTAACATCGTCAAAAACAAAAAATTCTGGCTCAGGACCAAAAAAAGCTTTATCACCGACTCCAGATTTTTTTAAGTATTCTTCAGCTTTTTTAGCTGTTCCTCTTGGGTCTCTTTCGTAGGGAAATTTTTTAACAGCATCTAAGATGTCGCAAAAAAGAATTAATGTATTGTGAGAAGTAAAAGGATCCATAACAAGTCTTGAAGTATCAGGCTTTAGAATCATGTCAGACTCGTTAATAGCCTTCCAACCAGCAATAGAAGAACCATCAAAAAACACACCTTCATTTATCATTTCTTCATCAACAATTGTGTGGTCCATAGTTAAATGCTGAAGTTTACCTCTAGGATCGGTGAATCTTAAATCAACGAATTCAATTTCCTTTTCCTTCATAAACTTTAATACATTGCTAGCAGTCATAGTTTTTTCCTTTTTAAATTTTGTAGGTCATTATTAGCAAATCTTTTTCAAATAATATTGCTTGATTAATAAATATCACCTATGCGTTTTTTACATATGAATTACAACATTATTTGCTAGATTAGCAATCAATTGTTAGTTGAAATATGAGTTTATTAGATAAAGAGCCAGTTAAAAGAGCAGAGAAGTTCCTTAAAGAATTTGATCAATCCTTAGATGTTATTGTTCTAGAAAATTCAGCAAGAACAGCACAGGATGCTGCTACAGCCTTAGATTGTAATGTGGGTGCAATCGTCAAAAGCTTGTTATTTAAAGCAAAGGATAGCTTTACTTTATGTTTAGTAGCAGGAGACAAGAGATGCTCATTAAATAAATTAAAAAAGATAAAAAACGAAAAGGATGTCTCAATGGCGTCTCCAGAAGAGGTTAAAACCCAAACCGGATATACAATAGGGTGTGTATCACCCATTGGTCATTTAAATAACCTTGAAATTATAATAGACAATTCTTTAGAAAGATTTAATAAACTGTTTGCAGCAGCTGGACACCCAAACTGTGTTTTTAAAATAAATTTTAAAGATATTCAAAAAATTACGAATGGAAAAGTTGAAGATATAATTGAATGAGACAACCTAAATTAATCGATTACACTTTATTAGTAATTTTAGCTTTAATATGGGCTTCAGCTTTTTTTAACATTAAGATTGCAACTGAATCCTTTGGACCAATTACAATTGCTTTTTTAAGGGTTTTTTTTGGCTCCATCCCAGTTTTATTATTATGTTTTTATAAAAAGATAAAATTAGAAGCATTTTCCAAGGATTGGTATTGGTTTGCAATAATAGGTTTTATAAACCTAATAGCTCCTTTTTTCTTAATAGCTTATGGAATTAAATCTGTTCAAAGTAATTTAGCTGCAATATTAATGTCAACTACACCACTTAGCTCAACTATATTAGGACATTTTTTTACTAAAAATGAAAAATTTAACTTTATTAAGACATTTGGAATACTGATTGGATTTTCAGGAATTATTTACTTATTTTCAGATAACTTTTTAATTAATGATAACAATTTTATTTCTGCACTACTAATCTTGTTAGGATCTACTTGTTATGTTGTGGGTGGAGTTTTAACTTTAAAAATTAGTAAGAAAAAAAATGAAAATGTAACAGGCTCAATATTAATTTGGGCTATAATTATTCTAACGCCATTAGTCTCTCTTATTGAAAAACCTTGGAATACAACGCCTTCAGTAGCATCAAGTTTTTCAGTTATTTACTTAGGTATAGTATCAACAGGGTTAGCTTGGTTACTTAGATTTAGAATTTTAAAAAATAATGGATTGATATTTCAATCTCAAGTTTCTTACTTAATTCCTATTTTTGGGATAATTTTAAGTTATATATTTTTAGATGAAATAATTACTGATAAAATTTTAGTTTCATTGCTCGCGGTGTTAGTTGGACTTTATTTTATAAAAAAAGCAGGAAATAAAAAAACTATTTAAGCTTAGACATCTCTTTAATATGAGCTGGTCTAGTTTCACAGCAACCACCTAAAATAGTGGCACCAGCTTCCTTAAATTTTTTTACAATTTTTCCCATATTTTCAGGTGTTAAATCTTTCCTTTGACCTAAAAATTCATTGGGGTTTCCTGTTTTACTCTTGTTAAAATTATCAGTATATCCATTGACTGGGTTTGTTGTCTTGAAACCATTAAGCTTAAAGCCAAATGGAATATCTAGACTTTTTATTTCAGGAAGATTTTCTTCATAGTTTTCAGGTGATACACATGAAAGTATCAAGCCAAGTAAATTTTTATGTTCAATTTTAGATATGATTTCAGAAATTTTTTCACCACTAGGAAGGTTAATTCCTTCTGAAATATGAGCTCCTATTAAGTAGGGTTTACTGAAGCTATGGATGGCTTCAATTGCCAATTTGAATTCTCTTACACTGCTTAAGACGTCAAAATAAAAAAAATCTACAAAAGGATTCAATATTTTTGCTTGTTCATAAAAGTTTTCTCTAATTTCATTGTCTGACCTTGTGTCTGCTTCATAAGTTAAGTATTGAGGAGGCAATCCACCAGCAATTAAAACATGAGGGTTTAATTCTTTAGCTTTTTTGGCGATTTCACCTGCTTTTGTATTTAGATATTCAAATTTATCTTCAACATTGTTATCTCGCAATCTTAGCCTTCTAGTAGTGAATGTTGTCGTTACAATAACTTCAGCACCAGAATCTATAAAGTCTAAGTGTGTATCAAGTAATAGCTGGTGATATTTTTCCTGTAATAAAGCGTTTGCGCTCCAAAGAGTTCCATTGACCTCCATTCCTCTAGCCAGCAACTCTTGACCCATTCCACCATCTAAAATTCTTGCTTCTTTAAAATAGTCTTTATTCATTTTATGATTTACCTTTTTAGCGTTTTAACTTCATGTAAGGTACGCAATATAGTTCAACTACCTTGTCAATTATGTAAAAAAATCTATTATAGTATTAAAGGTTTACAACATAGATATAATCAACAATTTTGATATAGCACATTGAAATCATTAAGTAAATCAACGTTTAAGCAGAGAACGACTTTTTATTAAAAAACACAATTGTATTAAAAAGGTTTCCAAGTTGAGGCTATTTTAATCTATAATTTGATTGCCTTCCAACTATTGCTGAAAACAAACCAAGGAATCTGTAAAGATATGTATTCCTGTTATTTTGATCAAAAAAAACTGTAAAGTAAATTGTAAAAAAAAAAGCCTTCAGTAACTTGCTAAAAGTTTTAAACAAAGCATAGAAAAAGTTGTGTTTTTTTTTGTAAAAATAGAAAAGAGACCATGTCCAATGCCAGTTTCTAATTTTAATAGCAGCAGTTTTTAAATTATTATTAGATCCAATAGAACCTTTAGAGTGTAGATGATCTACTAACAGATCACTCGACGAGTAAACAAAATCACCTTTATTTATTACAGATCTGCATAAGTCAAATTCCTCAAAAAATAAAAAGAAATTTACATCAAAAATATTTTTATCTTTAAATTTTTTAAGGTTGATCAGCATTGAACAGCCTGTGACCCAATCAACCTTGATTAACGAGGCTGTTCTTTCTTTTAAAAAACTTTGATGAAATGCTCTATCCTTTTTTTTGTTAAAAAAACCGGCAGGCATATGTATTTTATCATATAAATATTGACAGCCAATAATAGAAAATATTTTTTTTGTATTTAACAGTTTGTTCAAATTTTTGAAGAAATTGGTATCACATATAATATCAGGGTTTAAAATTAAAGCATACTGAGTTTTAACATTTGAAAGTCCAAAGTTATTACCAGCTCCGTACCCCAAGTTTATTCCTGAACATAAAATTTTAAGATTCGAAAATCTTTTTAAAAAATACTTTTCATCAACAAATTTTTTTGAATTTTCTACAACAATAACTTTTACATTTTTGTCAATAGATTTTAAACAATTCAAAAGAATATTTTTCTTAGTAAGATAAGTAACAATAATAATTGTTACATTGTTGAGTTTTTTCATTTTTTGAAACTAATTTTTATATTAAAAGAAAAGGATCTTCTTTCACCTTCTTCATTAAATGGATAAGCAGTATGCATTAGATAATTAGGGAAAATTAACAAATCACCAACTTTAGGGTTTAGATTATAAATACTTTTACTTAAAAAATTTTTTTGACCATTAATAAAATCAATAGTTCCATTAGTTTTAATTTTTTTGTTTTTTACCATTTTATTTTGATTCATATTTTGAGGTATTTTAAGGTAGCCTACCCCTGATATTTGTCCATCATGGTAGTGTATTGGATTATATTCATTTTTAAATTGCTTAACCACCCATACATTTATTATTTTAATATCTTTAATTTTATTAGCCTCAGATTTATTTAAATAAATCTTAATGTTTTTTATTAATTGTTTTGTAAGATTTTTTTTTATAAAAATATTAGATAATTTAATTTCATCTTTAATCTGGCTCGATAGTTTTGAGCTATAATCATTTTTCTTAGAAACAGTTGTATTATCAATAAAGTTGTTAATCTTTTTAATAACTTCTTTTGATAATTTTCCCTTACCAATGGTTGGTCCAAATGCTCTAAAAATTTTCATATTTTTATTATATTGGTTTTATCAATAAATTACACGAACAACTTATTAACATAACTAAAATCACAATGATTATCAGTGACGCTTTGACATGGTCTATAGGATTTAAAGAAATTTTTTATATTTTAGAATTGTATAATTGACCATTCATAAAAACCAATATAATAATAAAAAAAATAATAGGCTAAGACAATAAATGAATATACTTAACTTTATTGAAAAAAAATATATACGACTCCAAGGAAGTAAAAATGTTTTAAAGTTAAATTACTTTTTAGAAAAAAATTTTAGAGATGAAAAGTTAGGGAATATAGGTTTTGATTTTTCAAATAAACCTACCAGACGTTTTATTGTTCAAAATATTATTAATTCGAAAAATTTTAAATCCTATCTAGAAATAGGAACATTTCACGATGATTTATTTAAACACATCAAGTGTAATAAAAAAGTTGGTGTAGACCCCGTTTCAGGTGGCACTGTTAGAAAAACTAGTAATCAATTTTTTGATTCTAATAAAGATAAATTTGATTGTATTTTCATAGATGGGCTTCATTATTATTCTCAAGTTAAAAAAGATATTGAAAATTCAATTAAAATATTAAATCCTAATGGAATAATTCTATTACATGACTGCTTACCAAATAATCATTTTGAACAAGCTGTTCCAAGATGTCAGTGGACATGGAATGGAGATGTTTGGAAAGCCATAGTTGAGTGTAGAATTAAAGAAAATATTGACACTTACACATGTTACGCTGATTTTGGTATAGGAGTTATTTTTAATAGAAAAAATAAAAATCTCTTAAAGATTAATAGTCAAAATTTTTCTAAACTCAAATTTAAAGATTATTTTTTCAATCATAAAGAGTTTATGAATATTATTGAATATGAATATTTAATGAAAATTATATAATATTAAAAACAACTATCACAAAAATTTTCCTTTTATTTAAACTAAGTTTATTTTAATTTTTTTAATTAAACACAAGATGTAGGAATTTATTCAATCTAAAGTAGAAAAAAAATCTTTTAAATAATAGATATTAATATTTTTTTTTGTTTAAATGCATCTATGGCTATTAAAAAAAAATTGGCTAATAAGAAAAAAAAAATTCCTAAAAAGTCTAAAGTTAAAAAAAAATCAAAAATTATCAAAAAAGTTAAAAAGAGTGGGACAAAAAAAAAGCTAAGGAAGCCAATTAAAAAAAATAAGTTAAAGAACAGCAACAAAGGAGAGAAGATAAAAATGAGTACAGAAATAGTAAAAGGTGGACGATCTCAGATGTTAGATACGTCTCACTTAAAGGTCAAATTTCCATTTAAAGAAAAATATGGAAACTTTATAGGTGGAAAGTTTGTTGAACCAAAGTCTGGTAAATACTTTGACAACGTGAGCCCAATTAACAATGAAGTAATATGTTCTATACCAAGATCTGATGCAAAAGATGTTGAAGCTGCATTAGATTCAGCACACGCTGCATTTCCTACTTGGGGAGTTACCTCAATTACTGAAAGATCAAATATACTACTTAAAATTGCCGATGTTATAGAAAAAAATCTAGAACTATTAGCTACAGCTGAATGTTTGGATAACGGAAAGCCAATTAGAGAATGTATGGCAGCTGATTTACCCTTAGTCGTTGATCATTGGAGATATTTTGCTGGAGTTATTAGAGCAGAAGAAGGTTCTGTTTCAGAGATAAGCAATAGTGAATATTCTTATCATATTCCCGAACCGCTTGGTGTAGTTGCACAAATTATACCATGGAATTTTCCATTGTTAATGGCAACATGGAAACTTGCACCAGCTTTAGCTGCTGGCAATTGTGTAATCTTAAAACCAGCTGAGCAGACGCCAGCATCTATCTTGCTTTTAATGGAATTAATTGGAGATCTATTACCTCCAGGGGTTCTTAATGTTGTAAGTGGATTTGGTCTTGAGGCAGGTAAGCCTTTAGCATCTTCCAAAAGAATAAGAAAGATTGCTTTTACAGGTGAAACTACAACTGGACGTTTGATTATGCAGTATGCAGCACAAAACTTAATTCCAATAACTTTAGAACTAGGTGGAAAATCTCCAAATGTTTTCTTTGAAGATGTCATGGATAAAGATGACGACTTCTTTGATAAATGTCTTGAGGGTTTTACAATGTTTGCTCTTAATCAAGGTGAAGTTTGTACCTGTCCCAGTAGAGTACTAGTTCAGGAATCTATCTATGATAAATTTATGGAAAGAGCAATTGCTAGAACAAAAGCTATCGTGCAAGACAATCCTTTAAAAATGGAAACCATGATTGGTGCTCAAGTATCATTAGAACAAATGGAAAAAATAAAATCTTACTTAGATTTAGGTAAGAAAGAGGGTGCTAAAGTTCTATGTGGAGGTGAGGTCGCCAACTTGAACAGTGGTTTGGAAAAAGGTAATTATATCCAACCTACTATTTTTGAAGGTGATAACTCTATGAGAATATTCCAA
>Ga0209830_10001117_pt1 | contig 24821 bp, 28 predicted proteins | sample ArcticOcean_MG_C_12_FD_187439 | JGI IMG/M metagenome (GOLD analysis project Ga0209830, IMG submission 187439) | Marine microbial communities from western Arctic Ocean - ArcticOcean_MG_CB8_130 (SPAdes) (version 2) | ecosystem: Environmental > Aquatic > Marine > Oceanic | place: Arctic Ocean...
CACATTTTTTAGCTAAAAGATCACTCATCTATAAGTATATTATTATTTTAATGGAGCGGGTCAAGGGAATCGAACCCTCTACCTAATCGTTGGCAACGATTCGCTCTACCAATGAGCTAGACCCGCTTATAAAGACATCATAAATAGACGGTTTTTTTAACACACGCAATAATTAAGTTTTTCATTAGTATATAGATTATTAAAAGTTTGCTAAAAGAAAGAATGAGAAATGAAGATTTACCTAAAATAATACCGGTTTTTCCCTTGAGTAATTTTATCATTTTTCCCAATACTACTGTGCCTTTAAATATTTTTGAACCTCGATATGTTGAAATGATAAATGACAGTATGAAAACTAATAAAATGATTGGCTTAATTCAACCTAGAAAAAAAAAGATTGATTCCCTTCAAGACTTGCACGAAGTTGGTTGCCTGGGTAAAATTACTAAGTTCAAAAATATAAATGGGAGATATTTAATCGACCTAAGTGGTTTAAGCCGTTTCAATATAGTTAAAGAAGTTAAAAACCATAAACTTTACCGTGAATGTGAAATTAGTTTTGATGCTTTCCAAGCTGATTTAAAATTGCCTAAAGAAGAATTAAAGTTTTCTGATCTTGAATTAATTTTTAAAAATTTAAAATCTTTATTTGAAAAAAAGGGCTATGTAATCAATTGGAGATCTTTAGAAAAACAAGATTTAAATGAAACAATAAATGCTTTGGCTATGGCCTCTCCTTTTTCATTAGAAGAAAAACAAATTTTATTAGAAAGTGAAAATTTAGAAATAAGAAAAGATAAAATAACAGAAATTTTAAAAACCTATAGTTATGATATTTATGATAATAATACCATACAATAGATATTAAATATTTATTCCTTTATCTGCAAATTTAATAAATGAACCCATAAAAGTTTTATTAGTTCCTAAGTACTGTAAAATTTTATTTAGTCTTTTTCCTTCCCTTTTTTTATCAAAATTAAAAAACTCATAAATGAAATCTATTCCATTCGCAAAAATAAAATTCCTGTTTTTAGTTTTACTTTGAAATTCTTCAAAAATAAGAGGGTCTAACTGAAGTCCTAGATTTATTTTATCTTGAATAATGTTAGATAAATCCTCTATATCTCTAATGGTCATATTGAAACCTTGACCCGCTAATGGGTGAATTTTATGAAGTAAGTCTCCAAAGGCCAAAATGTTTTCATGGTAATATTTTCTTAAATTTGAAGATTTCAAGGCAAAACAATTAATTTTAGAATTTTTTTTTACCTTAAATTTTGGATTACTTTTATTGATTAGTTTTAATATCTCATTATCGTTATAGTTTTTATTGCTAGTATCAAGTGAGCAGACAACAGAAGTTTTTTTATTTGATATTGGTAAAAAAGCAATTGGTCCTAAACTTGTAAAAACCTGGATGGCAGAATTATTTTCTAATTTTTCATGTTCTAAAATTGTTGTAAAAGCAAAGTTTTTATAATCTTTAATAATTTTTTTTGTAAAATATTTTTTTGATATAGGATTACTTTGATCACAATTAATAATTAAATCATAATTATTTTTTTTTAATAATTTTTCATAAAAAAAATTTTCTTTAATGACTTTTTTTTTATAATACTTACTTTTTGATAGTTTATCATTTAAAGACTTGTAAAGTACGTCATTTTTTATCATGTAAAATAAGGTCTTATTATTATTTTCAAAGTTTAATATCTTATTTTTTTTTATTTTTTCAGAAAAAATCTCAATTTTTTTGATTTGCCACTTTATTCTCTTATTCAATTCTAAAATATTTTTTTCATAATATTCTATATTATGTTTTGATATACCTATTGTTCTGCTTGATGAAAAATTATTGGCCATTTTTTTATAATAAATGTGCACATTTATTTTTTTATTTATAAGATTTTTGGCTAAAGATAGACTAGTAAGCCCATCACCTATAATACAAACATTCATAATTAATTTTAACAATAAAAATAAGATGATACAAAGTGATTAATTTGATTTATGGAAATTAAAAAAATAGCCAATAATGTGTTAATCTTTGGTATAAAAAGATTTATAGAGATTTTTGGTGTTTGTATTGTTGTAATAGGAGTTTTGCTGTTAATTTCTCTTAATAGTTTTTCTCCAGATGATCCCAATTTTATTTTTCCTGATAATACTCAAATAAAAAATCTTCTTGGTTACCGTGGTAGTTTTATAGCAGATCTTTTTTTTCAGTCTTTTGGGTTAATTTCTCTACTAATACCTTTTAGTTTAATATTTACTGGTACAAATATTATCCTTAACAAAAAAATTTTTTTAATAATTGAAAGTAATTTTTTTACCACTTTATACTTGATGTGTGGTTCTTTATTTTTTTCTGTTTTTTATAAAAATTATTTTGAGCTATACATTAATGGTAATGGTGGTTTCGTTGGAAAATATTTAGAGTCTAATTTTTTGAGTCCATTGATTAGTTTTAACTCCCAAGTTGCTTATTATTTATTACTTTTATTAATATTAATTTTTTTTTTAATTACCATCCAATTTAAGATTAGTTTTTTTTACTTATTTATAAAGAAAATATTTAAATTTTTATTTTTAACAAAACAAAAAAGTTATACTAATGAGAATGAGATAATTAATGAATTCATTCCTCAAGAACAAATTAAAAGCTTAATACAAGAGGACTTGCCTTTTATAAGAAATGAAAACAAAGAATTGAGCAAAAAAACTAAATTTAAATTACCTTCGGTTGACTTATTAAAAATTCCTACTCAAAAAGACAAAGAAAAATTAAAGAACGATGATTATATCGATAGTAGCTTCTTGGAAAAAATTCTTTTAGATTTTGGGGTTAGTGGTGAGATTAAGAAAGTAAGCCATGGACCTGTGGTTACCTTAAATGAGTTTGAACCTGCTGCTGGTGTAAAGGTTTCTAAAATTATCAACCTTTCAGATGACATAGCTAGAAACACAAGTTCAGAATCTGCTCGTATCGCAACTATACCTGGAAGAAGTACAGTTGGTATCGAGCTCCCTAACTCATCACGTGAAAATGTTTATCTTAGTGAAATACTTTCAAATGCTGATTTTACCAAAAAAGATATTAGGTTGCCGATTGCTTTAGGAAAAAATATATCAGGTATTCCAGTTGTTGGTGATTTAGCTTCAATGCCTCATTTGTTAATAGCTGGAACAACAGGCTCTGGAAAATCAGTTTGCATAAATACTATTATTCTTTCACTTCTCTATCGTCACCCTCCTGAAAAATGCAAATTTATTTTAATAGACCCTAAAATGTTGGAGTTATCGACTTACGAAGGTATTCCTCATTTATTATGTCCAGTAATAACTGAGGCAAAAAAAGCTGCTTCAGTATTAGGATGGGTAGTTAAAGAAATGGAGAGTAGATATAAACTAATGACTAAAGACGGAGTTAGAAACATTGATAGTTACAACGCCAAACATACTCTATCAATGCCCTATATTATTGTTGTTGTCGATGAAATGTCAGATTTGATGCTTGTGGCTGGAAAAGAAATTGAAAACTATATACAAAAACTATCTCAAATGGCGAGAGCGGCTGGAATTCATATTATTATGGCAACTCAACGACCCAGTGTAGATGTAATTACAGGAACTATTAAAGCAAACTTTCCAACCAGAATATCCTTTCAGGTAACTTCTAAAATTGATAGCAGAACTATTTTGGGGGAACAAGGTGCAGAACAACTATTAGGCAAAGGTGATATGCTCTACATGTCTTCAGCTAATCGCATAGTTAGAATTCACGCACCATTTGTTTCTGATAATGAAATAGAAAAAGTTAATAACTATCTAAGAGGACAAGCAGAGCCCGACTACATTGATGAAATTCTAAGTTTTGTAGATGAAAAAGAAACAGGAGCTGGTTCATCAGAGTCAGGGGATAAAGATGAATTATACCAAGCAGCACTTGATATCATTAGGTCTGAAGGTAAAGCTTCAACCTCTTTTTTACAAAGAAAATTACAAATTGGATATAATAGAGCTGCCAGAATTATTGATATGATGGAAGCTGATGGAATTGTCAGCAAGGCAAACCATGTTGGCAAACGAGATGTTCTTTAATGCTTAAGTTCTTAACAATTCTAATTATATTAAATTTTTATAATCCTGCTTTTTCTTCAGATAAAGATAAGATTATTTCTCAATTGAAACTTACTAATATTTTAAGTTTTAATTTTACACAAACAATTGGTGAAAAAAAAGAAAATGGCTTTTGTATTATAAAATATCCTAAAAAAATTTTTTGTGAGTATGCTAGCTCAAATAAAAAAATTATTGTTTCTAATGGTAAATCTCTGGTGATAAAAATTAAAAATAGTGGAAACTACTATATTTACCCGCTGAAAAAAACACCCCTAGAATTTCTACTAGATAAAGAATACCTAATATCAAAAATAAATACATTAAAGCCAAGAATTATCAATAATCAGTTTTTGAACTATAAAATTTTTGAAAATAATAATGAAATTAATATTTTTTTTGATAAAAAAAACTTTAATCTGGTGGGGTGGCAAACTGAAGACATTTATCAAAATCTAACTATTACTTTTATTTCATCCATAAAAATTAATGAAAAAATAGATAATAATATTTTTAGACTACCTGCGAATAATTAATTGACTACCTAATTAAAATTTCTGATTTAAAAATTTTCATTCCTCTTGATAGATAGTTTCCTAGTGCATTCTTGTGATCTAGTGAGCATGTATGAGCCCAGACCCTTAGTGATTTCATTCTAAATGATTGTTTAATTGCTTCGCTCAGTAAGTAACCGCCCAATTTTTTTCCAAAATATTCTTCCAGGATACCTAAGTAGGCAATTTCAGCTTCTTTATTATTTTTGTTTAATATAAGCTCAAAATAGCCAGCAATTTCGTCTTGGTCTTTCAGAATATAAGTAAAAAGATTTCTATTAGACACATAGTCTATCCAATTTAAATCTGACCAAATAAGTCTGTCGACCCATTGGCAATTTTTTCCTATATTTTTATAAAAAAATTTATTTAATTGAAAATCCTTAGGATCAGCTATGTTTACAGAATAGCTTTCTGATGGTTTTTCTACTTTTTTAAAATCTTCTTGATTTTTTATTTCTAAATAGTTTCTAAAGATTTTTTCTGTCACTCAACCATTTTTCCTATTTTTTCACCTCCAAATAAATGAAAGTGTAAATGTGGAACCTCTTGGCCTCCATGTTCATTTATATTAGTAAGTGCGCGATAACCCCTGTCTGTACTGAGTGATATTCCTAATATTTTAGAGACTTCAGTAATAGCTTTACTTAGAGCAACTATTTCTTGATCTGAGGCTCTATTATTAAAGTCATCTAAGTTAATATAATCACCTTTTGGGATTACTAATGCGTGAACTTTTTTTTGTGGGTTAATGTCGTGAAACGATAATACATGCTCATTTTCAAATATTTTTTTACAAGGTATTTCTTTTCTTAAAATTTTAGCAAAAATATTATTTTTATCGTAACTCATTATCTATTATTTTTTTCTTCTATGCCTGACTGTTTTTGTCTATTTTCTAATTCTTTTAAAACATCTTCAAACCTAACATCAGCTGCTTCTAGTGTAACTAGTATATGATAAATAGTGTCTGCAGTTTCGTGTACTATATTAGATTTATCATTTAAGGCCGCTTTAAGCTCACCAAATTCTTCTTCCATTTTATCTATACATTTAGACAGCCCACCAGCTAATAATGAGGAAGTATAAGATTTATCTTCATCTTTACTTTTTCTGTCTCTAATTATTTTTACTAGATCTATTAAATTTTCTGACATGTTTAAATTCTAACAGGAATTCCTTTTGAATCCAAATATTGCTTAGCTTCTTTGATTGAGTGTGTTCCATAGTGGAAAATTGAGGCTGCAAGAACTGCACTAGCATTTCCTAATTTTATACCATCTACCAAGTGATCCAAATTACCTACTCCACCTGAGGCAATCACAGGTATGTTAACTGTAGAAGATATCTTAAACATTAAATCATTATCATAACCAATTTGAGTGCCGTCTCTATCCATGGATGTAATTAGTAATTCCCCTGCTCCACTATTTTCCATTTTTTTTGCAAATTTTATTGCATCAAGAGTTGTGTTGTTTCTTCCGCCATGAATAAAAACCTCCCATTTATTACCATTTTTTTTAGCATCTATTGCAACAACAATGCACTGCGAGCCAAATTTTTTTGAACTTTCAATTATCATTTCAGGATTTTGAACTGCAGCAGTATTGATTGAAACCTTATCTGCTCCACAATTTAATAATTTATTAATATCATCAACTCCTCTAACTCCTCCTCCAACTGTTAATGGTACAAAGCATTGCTTGGATGTTCTTTCAACCACATCATAAATTGTATCTCTATTTTCATTTGATGCAGTAATGTCTAAAAAACAAATTTCGTCAGCACCACCATCGCTATAAATTTTAGCTTGCTCAACTGGATCACCAGCATCTTTTAAGTCTACAAAATTAATTCCTTTAACAACTCTCCCATTTTTAACATCAAGACATGGAATAATTCTATTTTTAAGCATCTATTTCTTTCGCTAATTCTTCTAGATTAATATCACCATCGTATATTGCTTTACCAACAATTATACCCTCAATATTTTTATTATTTAGTTCCTTTGCTTTTTTAATATCTTCAATTGAAGACACTCCACCAGATATAATTACAGGACAATTTGAAATCTCTGCAACCTTTGTTGTTTCTTTAAAATTTGGGCCTTGCTTCATTCCATCTCGATTAATGTCTGTGTAGATTAATCTGCTTGCACCAAAGTCATTAACTTCTTTTAGGTAACCCAAAGTTAATTGGTTAGAATTTTCTTTCCAGCCTGATACTGATAAATAATCATCTTTAGCATCTAAACCCAATGCGATTTGATTTAAAAATTTTTGACAAACCTCTTTTAAAAAATTTTTATCTTTTATCGCGGCACTTCCTAAAATAACTTTTTCAACACCTGCATCAATATATTTTTTAATACTATCAATGGTTCTGACACCTCCACCTACTTCAATTTTTAAATCATATTTATGAACTATTTCTTGAATGATATCTAGATTGACTGTCTCTCCAGTTAAAGCACCATCTAAATCAACAATGTGTAAATTTTTAAAGCCATGATCTTTATATTTGCCTGCTTGATCAGCTGGAGACATTTCATATTCAGTTTTATTATCAAAGTCTCCTTTAACTAACCTCACACATTTTTTATCTTTAATATCTATTGCAGGAAATATTTTCATTTTAAATATTATTTATAAATTTATAAAGTTTTTTATTATTTGTAATCCAATTTTATCACTCTTTTCAGGATGAAATTGAGTTCCAAAAATATTTTCTTTTTCAACAGAACAAACTATATTTGAGGAATAATCTGTTGTTGCAGATATTACATTTTTATCTTCTGGAATAAATTCATAACTGTGAACAAAATACATGTGTGATTTATTTTTTATATCCTTAAAAATCTTGCTTTCTTTAATAATACTAATTTCATTCCAACCAATGTGTGGAAGTTTGAATTTATTATTTTGATTATCGATCTTTGATACTTTTCCCGAAATCCAACCAAGACCTTTTGATTCAATTTCCTCATAACCAATATCTGCAAACATCTGCAAACCAACACAAATGCCAAGAAGGGGTTTTTTGTTAATAACTGCAAACTCATTCAGTGTCTCTACTAATCCATTTACGCTATTCAATGCATCGATACAACTTTTGAACGATCCTTGCCCCGGCAAAACAACCTTATCACTTGATTTAATCTTATTTAAATCTGAGGTTACTTCGATATTAACTTTGTCTTTAGCAACTTCCTTAAAGGAGTTTATTACAGAGCTGATATTTCCTGAATTATAGTCAACAATCGTGACATTCATCAAGTTTATAATGAGCCTTTAGTTGATGGTATACTCTTTTTATTTCTAGGGTCTATTTCTAAGGCCACTCTTAGTGACCTCGCTAGGCCTTTAAAGCAAGATTCAATTATATGATGACTATTATCTCCATAAATATTTTCCATGTGTAGTGTTATTCCAGCTGATTGAGAAAATGCTTGAAACCATTCTTTAAAAAGTTCCGTATCCATTTCTCCAAGTCTTTCTACTTTCAACTTAACTTTCCAAATTAAATATGGTCTATTCGAAACATCGATTGCAACTCTTGTTAAAGTTTCATCCATTGGTATCATTGCATGAGCATACCTTCTAATTCCTGCATAATTTTTTAATGCTTTCTTTAAAGCCTCTCCTATAGCTATACCAGTATCCTCTGTTGTATGATGGAGATCTATATGAGTGTCTCCCATTGCTTTTAAATTTATATCTATCAACGAATGTTTTGATAGTTGCTCGAGCATATGATCAAGAAACCCAATGCCAGTATCAATTTTATATTTACCCTTACCATCAATGTTTAAATCCACACTGATGCTAGTTTCTTTTGTTTTTCTAGAAATTTTTCCTTTTCTGTTCATAATATTAAATACATATATAGAGATTGGTGCTCTTTATCAATATTACTAATCCACTACTTGAAGAATAAAAATTAATATCCATCTATAAAGTATGACTACAATAGTGCTTATTAGAAAAAATAATGAAGTGGTAGTAGCTGGTGATGGCCAAGTTAGTATGGGTAATACAGTTATTAAAAGCACTGCTGCAAAAGTTAGAAAAATTGAAAAAAGAAATGTGATTGCAGGTTTTGCTGGATCTACTGCCGATGCTTTAACTTTATTTGAGAGGCTCGAAGCAAAGCTAGAAAAGCATGCAGGGAACCTTCCTAGAGCAGCTGTTGAACTAGCAAAGGATTGGCGAACAGATAAATATTTAAGAAGACTAGAGGCTTTAATGGCTGTTGGTGATATTGAAAATAGTTTTATAATTTCAGGCACTGGTGATGTGTTAGAGCCTGAGGGAAATGCTATAGGCATAGGCTCGGGTGGAAATTATGCTTTAGCTGCTGCTAAAGTTTTATTAGATACAGAATTAAGTGCAGAAGAAGTGGCTAGAAAAGCTATAAAGATTGCTTCTGAAATTTGTGTATTTACTAATGATAATGTTAAAATTGAAAAAATTTAATGAAAGATTCCAATGTTACACCTTTTCCAAAAGAAAAAAATGAAAGTAAAAATAGCTCTTTAGTTAGCTCTTTATCTCCTAGAGAAATAGTCTCTGAGTTAGATAGATATGTTGTTGGGCAAAACAAAGCAAAAAAAGCAGTTGCTATTGCTCTAAGAAATAGATGGAGAAGACAGGCCTTGAAAGGTGAAATGAAAGATGAGGTTTTACCCAAAAATATTTTAATGATCGGACCAACTGGAGTTGGTAAAACTGAAATTTCTAGACGACTTTCAAAGTTAGCGGAAGCTCCATTTGTAAAAGTAGAAGCAACAAAATTTACAGAAGTTGGGTACGTTGGAAGAGATGTTGAACAAATTATAAGGGACTTACTTGAAATTGCTATTGCAATGGAAAAAATAAAAAAAAGAAAAGAAGTTAATACTACGGCACAAAAATTATCTGAAGAAAAAGTTTTAGATGCACTTGTTGGAAATAAAGCAAGCCTTGCTACAAGAGAAAGTTTTAGAAAAAGGTTACGAAATGGTGATCTAGATGATAATGAAATAGAAATTGAAATTAATGACAATACCTCTCAAGCTTCTTTTGAAATCCCTGGAATGCCTGGTGCTAATATTGGTATGATAAATATTGGCGAGATGCTTGGAAAATCTGTTGGTAATAAACAAAAAAAAAAGAAAATGTCTGTTAAAGAATCTCATGAAATTTTAATCAACGAAGAAGCTGATAAATTAATAGAAGAAGATAAAATTTTAAAATCAGCAAAAGATTCAACAGAAAATAATGGAATTGTTTTCTTAGATGAAATAGATAAAATTTCTGGACGAACTGATAGAGCTGGTGGAGATGTTTCTAGAGAAGGTGTTCAGAGGGACTTACTTCCTTTAATTGAGGGAACAACTGTGAGCACAAAATATGGTCCAATTAAAACTGATCATATTTTATTTATTGCATCAGGAGCATTTCAACTTGCAAAACCATCGGATCTACTGCCGGAACTACAAGGAAGGCTTCCTATAAGAGTTGAGCTTGAGGCCTTAACTAGTGATGATTTTAAAAGAATACTTAAAGAGCCAGACTATAGTTTAATTAAGCAGTATGTGGCTCTTTTGAAAACTGAAGATGTAGAACTAGAATTTTCAGAAGATGGCATAAGTGCTATTGCCAATATGGCTTCTGAAGTTAATGCTACTGTAGAAAATATTGGTGCAAGAAGACTACACACCATAATTGAAAGAATTTTAGATGATATTAGCTTTACCGCCACTGACAGAGCTGGGGAAAAAATCATAATTAACTCAGATTATGTAAAACAAAATTTAGACGAGCTTGTTAAAGATACTGACTTATCAAAGTTTATTCTTTAACAATTATTTAACTTTAAATTTGTTTTTAAGAAAAATATAAAAAGCACCACTTCCACCATCTTCAATCTTTGCAACTGTAATCTCAATTATCATTTTTATTAAAGTTTCACTAGTTTCAATAAACTCAGGAACAGAATACTTTAATATACTCAAATCTTTTGAGAGATAAGGATTTTTAACATTTTCAGACCTAAGACCCTTTCCAGTAATTACGATAACCTTAGTAACACTCTCATTAAAACATTTTTCAATAAATTGTTCTATGGCTTTATTTGCCTCTTCAATCGTGTAGCCATGAAGATCTATTTTTTTAATTTTTTCGTGACGAATATTTCTTTTAATAGGAAAATCTTTATTGGGTATTTTTTTTTTGTCTTTTAAAAATTTTTCCCAGTCTTGTTTGTCTTTATCTGTAATTTTATTAATCAATTATGTTGCTGTATCAATTAGTAGCCAATTAGGGTTGGATGATTTTGTATCCTTTGAAAAAACCCAAGTATCATAAACAGTTTTTATTTTTTCAGCATCACCAGAAATTATTTTCTTATCTTTGTCTTTCATGCAGGTTATTATTTCACTAACAAAATCCACTATTACTTCCAGACTGTCTTCTACTTTTTTATGTTTTTTAATTTTTGCAGATTTAATTCCTATAAAAGTTATTTCAGTAAAGTTTCCCTTTCTATCTCTGTCTAAAAGGGCTTCTTTAAATTGATCATAAACTTTTTTACCTAACAGTGGTTTGCTAGCTATTAACTTATTATCACTATCACTAAAATCTGTAATGATTGTTTCGTATGCGATTTGCGCACCCTTTAAAAAATTTTCTTGATCTTCTTCATCAAACTTTACACTTGCTGGTCTTGGGTTTGTGTTAACTTCTTGAAATTTTTTTTCTATTCCATTTTGAATTTTTCCTTCAAAACCTGTTTTTTTACCAAGTATTCCTCTAAGACGAAGAAAGATGAACCCAGCTATCATTGCTAAAAGAATAATATCGATATATTGAAAACTATGATTCATATTTTAATAATATTTAGTATGTTGATTAATTACAACTAGCAATTTAGAGTAAGGACAAATGAACACATTATTGTTATTAATTATTGGAATTCCTATCATTGAGATATTTTTATTCATTAAAATAGGATCTCAAGTTGGTGCATTAAACACAATATTGCTTGTTTTTATTACTGCTTTTTTTGGAATTATTTATGCCCGGTACGAAGGTTTTAACACCTTAAGGTCTGGTGTGTCTCAAATGGTAAGAAATGAGCTTCCAGTTTACGAAATTGTATCAGGCGCCGCACTAGCTTTTGCTGCCCTGCTTTTAATTTTACCTGGTTTTGCTACTGATTTTTTGGGCTTGTTAATTATTTTCCCGCTTACAAGAAAATTGATTTTTAAAAAGGTATCAACTAAACAAAAATCTAACAAAACTAAACAAGATTTTATTAATGGTGAGTACGAAGATATAGAAGATGAAAATGACAGAAAATTTTGAAATAATTAGTAGTTTTATTAAAGACATGTCGAGCGAGACGCCTGATGTACAAACTTTTTTATTTGTTAGAGATAAAATTTCCAGTTATCAATTAAATATTGATATTAACTCTAAGGCAGTTAAAAATGGTATTATCGAAATCAATATCATATTGAAATTTAAAGATAAACCAGAGATTTTAAAGAAATCTTATTTTGAAATAATTTATACATCTGTTGTTAAGGTTGATGCTAAAATTACAGATAAAAAAGAAATGGAAAAAATTATTTTATGTGATGTTCCAAACAAAATCTATCCCACTATAGAAAAAATATTTGTAAACTTATTAACAGATTCTGGTTTTCCAGGAATAAAATTTGAAAAAAAAGTCGATTTTACAGAGCTGTATAATCAGAAACAAAGTTAAAAAAAATTTTTCTTTAAACTTGTTTTTAAATAATCCTTGTGTAATTTAAGTTCTTCTTCAGTAGGTTTGATAATTCCCTTATAATACTGGTTAGACTCATTTGAATTTATTATTATTTTTTCATTATCTTGATTTTGAAAGTTTAAAGTTGGCTCTTTTTGGTCTAAAAGATTGATGTATACTTTAGCCAATAAATCACAATCTATAAGAGCTGTATGCTGTGTTCGCTTAGAATTGTCTACTCTATATCTTTTACAAAGAGCATCAAGGCTTATTGGTGAGCCAGGAAATTTATCTCTGGCAAGTAAAAGTGTGTCTACAACATTTTCACTGTTCAGCCTTTTCTTGCCTAATAATGCTAATTCATTATTTAAATGAGTTAAGTCAAATTCAGCATTGTGGATTACTAATCTTTTATTTTCTATGAAATTTAAAAATTCATCTACCACTTCAGAGAATTTTTTTTGGGTAGATAAAAATTCATCTGTATAGCCATGAACCTCTAATGCTTTTTGAGAAACTTTCCTTTCAGGATTGAGATAACAATGAAATCTTTTCTTATTTGGAATAAGATCATCAAGTTCTATACAGCCTATTTCGACAATTCTGTGACCATCTTTAACAAATAAACCAGTTGTTTCTGTATCTAATATAATTTCTTTCATTTTACAAAATAACCTTCAAAATCTTTTTTACACTTCTATTAACAGATTTATTTGTAAAATTATTTTTAATAATAAATTGAGAATTTTTTTTTTTATAATCAAGTGACAGTTGAATTTTTTTGAATTTTTTATAAAGCTTTAAGTTAAAGTTTTCTCTTTTTTTTAATCTTTTAAAAATATCTATTTTTTTTGATTGAACAAATACTAAAATATCATCTTTATTATTAATCTTGTTTTCTAATAAAAGAGGGATATCCAAGATTACAATTTTTTGTTTAATATTTTTTTTTAGAAATATGTTCATTTTTTTTTTTATTTCTAAATGTACAATCGTAATAATTTTTTTTAAATTAGAGTTGTTAGATAATATGGCATCACAAATTTCATTTTTCTTTATTGGAAAAGAATGAATGTGCTTGGGTAAAACTTCTTTTAACTTATTAAAAATTTTTCTATCTTTTTTGTATAATTTACCAACCTCAGTATCTGCATTAAATACTGGACAATCAAATTTTTTAGCTACGTAACTTTTGCCAGATCCAATGTCTCCTAAAATTCCAATTTTGATCATCGGTCTAAAAGTTTAATTACTTCATTATCAATTTCAGGCTTTATATTTGTCCAAAGATTAAATGCATATATTGCTTGGTTTAAAAACATCCTTTGTCCATTCATGGTATTATTTCCTCTTAGTCTGGCTTCTTTTAAAAAATTTGTTTCTTTTGGATTGTAAATTAAATCGTAAAACAATTTATGTTTATCTCCACTACAATCACTAAAGTCTATATTTATTTTTTCATCCTTTGTTAAACCAATGCTAGTTGTATTAATTACAATATCACAGATTGTGGGTCTTTTACCCCAATCCAAAACTTCTACTTCTGTATATTTTTTTTTTAACTCTTCTGCTTTTTTTTTTGTTCTATTGCTTAAAAAAATTTTAGCACTCCCATGTTGTAGTGCGTCAATTATTGAAGACGTTACTCCACCAGCACCTATAATAAAAATATTTTTTCCCTGCAAGGCTGTAGACATCAAGCTGTCATTGGGGTCCGGAAAAAGTTCTCGCATAGTTAGATCGAAACCTTCCCTGTCCGTATTATGTCCAACAACTTTATCCTTGATTTTAAAAAGAGTATTTACAGATTCTGTTTTCTTGGCAGTAAAGTCAAGTTCGTCTAAATAAGGGATGATTAATTTTTTAAATGGAACAGTGACGTTCACACCAGTTATTTTATCACTTCTAATTTCTTTAACTATATTTTCTAAATCCTTTTTTTCTACTTTTCTCTTTTCGTAAATACTGTCAAATAAACGATATTTCTTCATCCAATAATTATGAATTAATGGTGATAGAGAGTGCCCAATTGGGTTTCCTATAACTAAATATTTTTTCATTTATAATTGCTTAAATACTCTTTAATTTTTTTAACTGGTAGGCCCATTATGGTGTCCTCATCTCCATCTATCTTTGAAAATAAAGATCTACCCTCACCTTCAATTTGATAAACATTATAGGCGTATAGTGCTTCATCACTTATCTTCGCTAGATAATTTATAAGCTCATCTTTTCCAAATTGTTTCATGGTTAAAGACGCTTTGTCTGTGTGGTTCCAAATCATCAAACCATTTTGTGATATACAAACCGAGCTTATCAGGTGATGTGTTTTACCATTTAGGTCACAGAGTATTTCCAAAGCTTCGTTTCTGTTTTTCGGTTTTGACATTATTTTTCCATTTAAATCAATAACACTATCAGCTCCCAAAACTAATTTACCTGATCTTTTTTGACTTATTTTGTTTGCCTTAAGTTCTGCAAGATTTTTAGAAATGGTCTCTGGTGTTGCTTTTTCTTTTAGCAGGCTTTTTTTAATGCTTTCCTCGTCTACGTTAGATGGTTCAACGACACATACAATTTTATTGTTTTCTAAAATTTTTTTTCTTACATTACTTTTTGATGCAAGTATTATTTGATCAGACATTGTTTTTGTATATTTCATATATTTTAATTATTGATGCTGCCGTTTCTTCAACTGATTTTCGAGTAACATCAATTGTTGGCCACTTATATTTCGTAAATGTTTTTTTTGCCCATTCAACCTCATCTTTAATTTTTTGAATATCTGTATAGCTTGTGTTTTCTCTTTCTTTAAGAGTCATCATTCTATTTTTTCTTATATCAACTAGCCTTTCTGCTTCCGTTGTTAGTCCCACAACACACGCTATTCTTGGTTTTTTCTTTAAACTTTCAGGTATTGAATTTTCATTAATCAGTGGAATGTTTGAGGTTTTAAAGCCTTTGTTTGCTAGATAAATTGAAGTTGGTGTTTTACTAGTTCTACTAACACCTAATAATATTAAATCTGATTTATATAATTCTTCTACTAAGTTTCCATCATCATGATTCATTGTAAATTGAATAGCCTCAATTCTTTTATAATACTCTTCATTAAGTGCGTGTTGCCCACTAGGAACATGCGATGCTTGTTGGTTTAGAAGTTTTGAAAAACTTAATATTAGATTTCCTAAAACACCAAAGCAGGGAATTTTTTTTTCATCACTGTTATTGGCCAAAAATTTTGCAAGGCTGCTGTCGACAATGGTATATAAAATTATTGAATTATTTTTCTTTTTTGCCTCTTCAAGGATTTTAATAACTTGGTTTTCTGTCCTTGTAAAAAAATAAGATTTAACATCATATTCAATATTTTTAAATTGTGCTTTTATAGCTAAAAAAACTCTATCCAACGTTTCCCCAGTAGAGTCTGATATTAAATATATTTGATATGTATTACTCATGAATAAAATGTTAATAATTAAGTACTATTTTTATCATTTTTTAAAATCACAATACTTTTTATTTTTTGCTGTAAAACTTGAATTTTATAAACATTAATAAACATGTGAAGTATTAATATACATTTTATCTAATAATATTAAAGAAAGACCTAGTTTAAAGAATATTCTTTATTTCAATAGATTATTAATTATGAATAAATCGTGTATAAAATATGTAAAAAATTAATTACCGTTATTCACACGTTATATAACTAATACTATAATTAAATATTTACTTATTATTATGACTCCTATTCAAGAAACTATAATAAATAAAAAGACTGCAAACCCTCCCATATGGTTGATGAGACAGGCAGGAAGATATCTTCCAGAGTTTAGGGAGATTAGAAAATTAAATCCAAATTTTATTAATTTATGTTTAGACGAGAACTTATCATCAGAGATTACTTTACAACCTTTAAAAAGATTCGAATTAGACGCAGCAATAATCTTTTCTGATATTTTAATGTTACCTTATGGATTAAATCAAAAGGTAGAATTTAAAAAAGATTTTGGTCCACAACTAGGTCCTCTAGACTTAAGTAAAATGTCGAAGATCGATGAAATCGATTTCATAGAAAAACTATATCCAGTTTATAGATCTATAAAAAAAGTTAGCGAAAACAATTTAATCAAAAATAAAAATCTTATAGGATTTGTTGGGGCACCTTGGACGTTATTGGTTTATATGATTAATAAACACTCACCAAAAAAAGAGTTAATAAAAAATTTTTTTGAGGATGAGTTTTTAATAAATAGAGTTTTAATAATTTTAGAAAAATTTTTAAAATTGCACATTGATCAACAAATAAAAAATGGTGCAACCGTTATTCAAATTTTTGATAGTTGGGCGGGTCTACTAGAAGAAAAAAATTTACCAAACTATGTTTATATTCCAACTTTAAATCTAGTTAATTATATTAAATCATTGAACGTACCTGTGGTTTGTTTTCCAAGAGGAGTGACAAATTATAAAAATTATTGTGAGATTGTAAAACCCGATGTGATTAATATTGATTATAATGTAAACCCTATTTCTATATGTAAAGAAATCAATATTCCCGTCCAAGGCGGTCTTGACCCAAAAGTTTTATTAACCGATATGGCTAACTTGAAAAAACAAACCCTAAAATACTTAGAAATTTTTAAAGATCACCCATATATATTTAATCTAGGACATGGAGTTCTTCCTAAAACCGACCCTAGCATGGTTGATTATTTAGTAAAGATAGTAAAAGATTACTAAATGAAAAAAGCAGTTATTTTATTTAATCTTGGTGGACCAGATAAAATAGAAAATGTAGAACCCTTTTTATTTAATCTGTTTAACGATCCCGCAATCTTAAATTTACCAACTCTCTTAAGGTATCCCTTAGCCAAACTTATTTCCAACAGAAGGGCTCCAATTGCTAAAAAAATTTATGAAGAGCTTGGCGGATCTTCCCCAATATTAAAATTAACCAAAGAGCAATCCAGCGCTTTGGAAATAAAATTAAATCAAACACAAACAAAAGATGAATACAAGTGTTTCATAGTAATGAGATGTTGGAACCCAAGAGCCCAAGATGTGATTAAAAATGTTCAAATATTTAACCCTGATGAGGTTATTTTAATGCCACTCTATCCACAATTTTCTGCCGCAACATCGGGGTCTTCAATTAAAGAGTGGAAAGACGTTTGTAAAAAAAATAATTACAGCATTAGCACAAGCACGATTTGCTGTTATCCAACAGACGACAACTTTATTAGAGCTCATACAAAAGAAATAATAAAAAAAATTAAAGATCTAAAAAACTTTAAATTAATATTTTCAGCTCATGGCTTGCCAGAAAAAAACATTAAAAAAGGAGACCCATATCAATGGCAGGTAGAACAATCAGTCAAAAAAATAGTTGAAAGTTTAAATGATAAAAATTTAGACTGGGTTTTGAGTTATCAAAGTAGAGTTGGTCCATTAAAATGGATTGGGCCATCAACAGAAAATATAATTATTGAAAACTCTAAGATAGGCAAACATATTGTTCTGGTTCCAATTGCGTTTGTTTCTGAGCACTCAGAAACTCTTGTTGAGCTTGATATAGAGTATAAAGAAATAGCAGATGCAAATGGATGTAAAAACTATACAAGAGTTCCAGCGCTTGGTACTAACGCAGATTTTATTAAGGCGATGTCAGACCTAATAATAAAAAAAAATGAATACAAACTTAACAACAATCTTTACCCGCCAAAGACCCGATGTCCTTCTGGTTTTAAAAAATGTCCCTGCTTAAATTATGAATAGTTATTTATTATTAAAAAGTTTACACTTAATAGCCGTAATCTCTTGGATGGCTGGGCTACTATATTTGCCCAGAATTTTCGTTTATCACGTAGAAAACTTAAAAGATAAAAACACTTCTTTAATATTTATAACGATGGAAAGAAAACTTTATTTCTATATCATGATGCCCGCCATGATCTTAACGTGGATTTTTGGTCTGATTTTAATTTCTAATTTGGGTTTTGAGATTCTTTCTACTCTTTGGGTTAAGCTAAAGTTGTTGTTGGTTGTCTTATTAACCTTATATCACTTTTATTTAGAACAGCTTTTGAAAGATTTTAGGTTCGATCAAAACACTAAATCATCTAAATTCTTTAGGATAATTAATGAAGTGCCAACAATATTGTTTATTTTGATTGTTTTTATTGTTGTTTTTAAGCCTATCTAGACTTGTAATAGTTTAAAGAATATATATATTTAATATACCTTACAACCCCATATTAATTCCCTTTAAATGAATATTCAAGAACTTAAACTAAAATCATCTGAACAGCTAATTACACAAGCAGAAAAACTTGGTATCGAAAATGCCAGCACATTAAGAAAGCAAGAGATCTTATTTGCCATATTAAAAAAAGTTGCCGAAAAAGAAGAAATAACTGGAGCTGGAGTTTTACAATTACTGCAAGATGGATTTGGTTTTTTAAGAGCGATGGAATCAAATTATTTACCTGGACCAGATGATATATATGTTAGTCCAAGTCAGATAAGAAAATTTGGTTTAAGAACAGGAGACACTGTTGAAGGTCCTGTAAGAGCCCCCAAAGATGGAGAAAGATATTTTGCATTATTACAGGTGAGTAAAATAAACTTTGAAGAGCCTGAAAAAGCGCGTCATAAAATTGCGTTTGATAACTTAACTCCACTATATCCAGACAAACAAATGGTGATGGAGATTGAGACAACTACAATAGAAAAAAAACCAGATTTAACTCCAAGGTTAATAGACCTAGTGAGCCCCATTGGAAAAGGTCAGAGATCAATAATTATCTCACCTCCTAAAGCAGGTAAGACAATGATTTTACAAAGTATTGCAAACTCAATTGCAAAAAATTATCCAGAAAGCTATTTGATGGTCTTGTTGATTGATGAAAGGCCAGAAGAGGTAACAGATATGCAACGAACAGTTAAGGGAGAAGTAATCAGTTCTACATTTGATGAACCTGCCACGAGACATGTTGCTGTTGCAGAAATGGTAATTGAAAAAGCAAAAAGACTAACAGAGCATAAAAAAGATGTGGTTATCTTACTAGACTCAATTACAAGATTGGGAAGAGCCTACAATGCTGTGATCCCGAGTTCTGGAAAAGTTTTAACGGGTGGTGTTGATGCAAACGCATTGCAAAGACCCAAACGATTTTTTGGAGCTGCAAGAAATATAGAAGAAGGTGGATCTTTAACAATTATCTCAACTGCATTAATAGATACGGGATCGAGAATGGATGAGGTTATTTTTGAAGAATTCAAAGGAACTGGAAATAGTGAAACTGTCCTTGATAGAAAAATTGCAGAGAAAAGAATTTATCCGGCAATAGATATCACTAAATCTGGAACAAGAAGAGAAGAGCTTTTGTTTGATAAAGACGACCTTTCAAAAATGAATGTCCTTAGAAGAATTATTGGCCCAATGGGGACTATGGATGCAATCGAATTTATAAATTCAAAACTTAAGGAAACCAAAAGTAATGCAGACTTTTTTAATTCGATGAACAAGCCTGTTTAATCAATCAATTAATTAATTTTTTTTTTAAATTTTCAAGCTGACTGGAATAACTTTTCCATTTTTCCACAGAGGAATTATAAAGGGGTTGCCTTACTTGAGCTAAGCTCACAGTTGATACAGATTTTTTATTTTTGTGAAAGTTCAGGCACTCCTTGTCCCAATCAAGGTCACAAAAACTTACAAGTTTTTTTATTTCAAACTCCTTGTTTGCAATTAATTCTTCATAAAATAAATTGTATATTTTTTTGCCAAATTTTTTAGTCCAAAAATTCATCAAATTATCATAAATTTTGTAATAGTTTGCCAGATCATCAAAATCATAAGTATAATTCATCAGCGATGACGCAAAATAATTTTTATAGCTTGACCAACACGTGTCCATTGGATTTCTTTTACAATGAATAATCTTTGCATCAGGAAAAAGCAGCATAATAAAACCAATCCATTTAAAATTTAATGGGGCCTTATCTATAAAATATTTTTCTTTGCTATTAAAAATTTTTATTTTCTCCAAGTATTCTTCCTGCATATTTTTTAGCAATACAGGTTCTAGTGTATAATTGTTTTTTTCTAACATGTTTTCTTTATTAAAAAACCGTTCTTTGATAGAGTTACTTAAGTAAGAGAGTTCACCAGCTCCATAGACATCTTTGTGTGAAGAAAGAATTTGTTCAGTAAGAGTAGTTCCTGATCTGGGCATCCCAACGATAAATACTAGTTTCTGCCCATTATTTTCTAGAGCAGAAACTTTATTATCTTTAAATCTTTTTTTAATTTCTTCAAACTGCTCAATATCTTTTTCCACATTGTAGTTAATACTGTTTTTAAAAATTTTATTTGCCGTTTCATAATAAAGAAAAGATTTCTTGTGATCACCTATATCTTCATAAGCCTTACCTAGTGCAAAATTTAATTTTTTTTTATTATCCTCACCCAATTCTTTTATTAATTGCTCTTCCATTTTTTTTAGGTGTGTATCACCCAGTTTATATTTATGTATTGAGCTGATACGTTTATCAGCTTCTGTCACTTGGGGATGATCAGCAAGTATTTCATAATATAATTTCTTTGCTTGATCAAAATTACCTAATTGTTCGTAATAGCTAGCAAGAGATAATTTTGCCGTTATATTTTTATTATCTATTTTTAGTGCTGCTGAAAAAAATTTTTTTGCTGCTTCATTTTGATTTTGAGACATTTTTAGTGCTCCAAAATTAACTAATGTATCTAAAAAATCAGGTTTAATATTTAAAGCTCTTTTATAATACTCTTCTGCTATATAATCTTTACCAGACTTAGCTGACACCATCCCAAGATTATTAAGAATATTAAAATTATTTGGTTCAATTTTTAAAGCTTTTAACAAAAGTTTATTTGCTTGATCTTTTTCACCCAATGCATTGTAAGCTAAGGAAGTAATGTTATAAAAAATAGTTTGGTTTGGGAATTTCTTTATTAAAAGAGTTCCTTTTTCTATCACATCATCAAATCTTTGTGATTGAAAAAAACTAAGTATTATGGATAATTGTTTTTTTAGGTATTCAATATTTTCCATCTAATTCTTTTTAATTTTAATACAAAGAATTACAAATGAAATAGTATAATGAATAATATTAATTTTAAAAAATATTAATAAATGACTATATTTGCTTTATCTTCAGGTCCCGGAGTTTCTGGAGTGGCCATAATAAGAGTTTCAGGAAAAGACACAAAAAAAGTAATAGAAATATTAACAAAAAAACCTACTCCAGAGCCAAGAGTTGCTACTCTAAGAAAAATCAACAAAATCAACACTACTGAGCTTATTGATGAGGGTATTGTATTGTGGTTTCCTGGCCCACAGAGCTACACAGGGGAAGATATGGCTGAATTCCATGTACATGGAAGCAAGGCTGTTATTAGTGCTTTACACGGGTCTATTTCTGAAGTCGAGAACTGTCGTTTAGCAGAGCCAGGTGAGTTTACAAAAAGAGCATTTCAAAATGGAAAAATAAATTTACTTAAAGCAGAAAGTATTGCTGATTTAATTTCAGCAGAAACTGAAATTCAAAGACAACAAGCAATAAAAATAATGAATGGAAAATCCGCAGATAAATTTAATGAGTTAAGAACAAAACTATTAAAAACCTTATCGCATATTGAAGCCAAGATAGACTTTCCAGATGAGGAGTTATCAGAAGACATATTAAAACATATTAAAAAAAACTCTAACGAGGTCTTCGAGGATATAAAAAAAATTTTAGAGGATCAAAGAGTTGGAGAAAGAATTAGAGAAGGTTTTAAAATTGCAATTATAGGACCAACAAATGCTGGTAAATCAAGTTTGTTAAATCATCTTTCAAATCGAGATGCTGCAATTGTATCGGAAATAGCTGGCACCACCAGAGATCTAATTGAAATCCACTTAAATATCGATGGCTATCCGATTGTAATCTCTGATACTGCGGGAATTAGAGAATCTAAAAATGAAATAGAAAAAAAAGGAATAAAAATAGCACTTAAAAAAGCTGATGATGCTGACTTAAAACTTATTGTTATAGATGCAAAAAGGCTTGATTTTAAAGGAGTTTTGAAGGATTTAATGGATGAAAATGCAATTCTTGTTATCAATAAATCAGATCTTTTAAACAAAGATTTAAATTCTGAAATTAAAAAACTTAATCACATTTTGATTTCAGTAAAAAATAATTCCAACATTGATGGTTTAATTTTAAAAATAAAAAATAAATTAAAAAACAAATTTATTACTAGTGACAATATTTTAATTACCCGTGAAAGACACAGAAATCATCTTGAACAATGTTTGGTTTATTTAAAAAATTTTGAAGAAAAAAACCATACAGAAGATTTTGATAAAGCAGCAGAAGATCTTCGTTTAGCCACAAGACATCTTGGGATGATAGTTGGGAAAGTTGATGTCGAAGAAATTTTGGGCAGTATTTTTAATGATTTTTGCATCGGAAAATAAATAATTTTATTTTATTGACAGATTTTGCTTAAATAAACCAATATTATCAACACATTTTATTTTTATGCAAAAAGCACTTTTTACGGGAGTTTTTAGCCCATTTTGGACAGTTATCGTTGATGAATAACACTTATTTATCATGTTTTTCGCTTTTTTTTATTTTCTTTTTATAAATTATCAGTAAATACAATTTTATAAATACTCACTCATACCTTGTAATATTTTTGATCGGTTATAAATTTAAGTTATGAAAAATGATTTATCATTTGAGGTAGTTGTAATTGGTGGAGGTCATGCGGGTTGTGAAGCTGCAGCAGCCTCTTCACGTCTTGGAGTTAATACTGCCTTGTTTACCCACAAAATTGAAACCATAGGAGAGATGTCTTGTAACCCAGCTATAGGTGGTCTGGGTAAAGGTCATCTCGTTAGAGAGATAGACGCCTTAGATGGTGTGATGGGTGAGATTGCAGACAGGTCTGGTATACAATTTAGACTGTTAAACAGAAGCAGAGGTCCAGCTGTACAAGGACCAAGAACTCAATCTGATAGATTTTTATATCGTAAATATATGCAAGAAAAACTGTTAAACTACTGTAATTTAACGATTTTTGCTGATCCAATATTAAAATTTATTTTTAATAAAAACACAATAAGTGGTTTAGAAACAAAGTCTGGTAAAAAATTTTCATGTGGCAAGTTGATATTAACAACTGGCACTTTTTTAAATGGTTTAATTCATATTGGTGATAAGAAAACTCCTGCTGGGAGGTTTGATGAGAAGCCATCTACAGGTTTAAGTGAACAGCTTGAAAAATATAATTTTAAAATAGGAAGACTTAAGACTGGAACACCACCAAGGTTAGATGCAAGAACAATTAAGTATGACAACTTGGAAGAACAATTTGCAGATGATGATCCCTACTTTTTTTCTTTTCTAACTAAAAAAAATTTAAACAAACAAGTCTCATGTCGAATGACTTATACAAATGAAAAGGTTCATAAAATTATTCAAAAGAATTTAAAAAAAAGTGCCATGTACTCAGGAAGCATCCAGGGTGTTGGGCCAAGATACTGTCCTTCAATAGAGGATAAGATAGTAAAGTTTGCTGACAAAGATCGCCATCAGATATATTTAGAGCCTGAGGGTTTAAATGATCATACAATTTACCCAAATGGGATATCTACTTCGCTCCCTGAGGAGATACAACAAGAAATATGTAATAATATCAGTGGTTTAGAAAATGTAAAGATAATTAGACCAGGTTATGCAATAGAATATGACTATATCGACCCTAGAGAGTTATTTTTAACTCTTGAAACTAAAAAAATACGGAATTTGTATCTTGCAGGACAGATTAATGGAACCACAGGTTATGAAGAAGCTGCAGCTCAAGGGCTAGTCGCAGGAATAAATGCTGCTTTATCCTTCAAGAAAGAAGAGCCGTTTATTTTAGATAGATCTGATGCCTATATTGGAGTTATGATAGATGATCTCGTAACTAAAGGTGTTGCTGAACCTTATAGAATGTTTACCTCTAGAGCAGAATATAGATTAAGTCTAAGAGCAGATAATGCTGATCAAAGATTGACAAACAAGGGTATTGCTATTGGATTAATATCAAATAATAGAGAAAATATATTCAAAGATAAAGAGTGTAAAATTAATTTAATATCAAAAAAAATGTTAGAATCATCAATCTCGCCCTCAAAAATAAATGGTTTTAATATTAAAATAGCAAAAGATGGAGTAATAAGAAATTCCATAGAAATATTAGCTCAAAAAGGTGTCAATATGAATAAAATAAGAGAAATATGGCCAGATATTCCTTTTTTTAATGATAAAATAGATGAGCAAATAAAGATTAATGCACATTACAAG
>Ga0209830_10001123_pt1 | contig 24651 bp, 19 predicted proteins | sample ArcticOcean_MG_C_12_FD_187439 | JGI IMG/M metagenome (GOLD analysis project Ga0209830, IMG submission 187439) | Marine microbial communities from western Arctic Ocean - ArcticOcean_MG_CB8_130 (SPAdes) (version 2) | ecosystem: Environmental > Aquatic > Marine > Oceanic | place: Arctic Ocean...
TGGGACGAGCATGTTCTTGGCGTTACGCTCGATCTTTTGGGCAAACTTTTTAACTGTGGTGCCTCCAATTTTTTCGACGAACTGCGATGCTTTCTCGCGAATTCCGCTGTAGATACTGTGTGTCTGAAGGTCGTTGAAATATTTGGCAAGCGCTCCGACATTCCGGTCAATCGACCATTCATTGTCGTTGAGGATCACGATGCAGCGCTTGGTAGTCTGCGCCATATTATTGAGCGCTTCCAAGGTAGGTCCACAAGTGAAAGCAGCGTCACCAGCGACCGCGACAACGTGGTTGTTTTCGCCTTTTAGATCACGTGCCGATGCCATCCCCAAAGCGGCGGAGAGAGCTGTGCCAGCGTGACCGGCACCGTAGCAATCGTGTTCGGATTCGGTGCGCAGAAGGAATCCATTGAGACCCTTATACTGTCGGATGGTATCAATCTTCTTGGCTCTTCCGGTGAGCATTTTGTGGACATAGCCCTGGTGGGAAACATCGAAAAGGAACTTGTCTGCTGGAGATTTAAAAACGTGATGCAGGGCGATCGATAATTCCACCACACCCAGATTGGGACCCAAATGTCCACCCGTATTTGAGAGAGAGTTGATAAGAACATCCCGGACCTCTTGAGCGAGCTTGGGGAGGTGGGCAACCTCAATTTTTTTGAGATCATCGGGTGACTGGATTTGATCCAAAAGTGGGCTATTAGAAAAGTCTGACATCGTCGTTTACGTCGGAAAAAGATTTTGAGGAATCATCGAGTGCGTCATCTTCAGATTCATTCTGAAGGGATGCTTGAATGACATTGATACGTTCGCGGGCACTCTTTAGTGCGCCATGACAAAATTGGATCAAGGATTGGCCTCGCTCGAAGTCATCGATTAACGCACCCAGTGATTTTGGTTCATGCGCAAGGCGTTCGGTAAGCTCCTCCAGCTCATCAATGGCCTCCTCGAATGACGGGGCGGCAGGTGGAGCTATTGATTCTTTCTGATCTGCCATTAGCTGCTTACTGGTTCGAAGAAGGTTTTGGAGAAAAGAGGACAATTCTCCCGGGGAATAGCTCCAGAGCGTATGGGTAGCGTCTGGTGACGCCGGAAAGCTTGGGGGATGTTTTGCTGAAATTTCCTACTGGACCCACGCCTCCCTCGGTCACCCTGGAGGCGGTTGCATCTAGCATCATGGGGGCAAATTCCTCATCTGAGCCAAAAGCACCAGGAGTATAAAATGGGTTGTCCTTGAAAGAAGTAGGAGAAACGAGAATTCCTCCAATGGTGAGTAATTGATCATTAGCCATTTTTTCCAGCGTTACCAAATCTTCCACCCGCTTGGGAAGCCAGACCGAATGTCTGTCCGCATACCAAGCGACAGCCCATGGCTGGTCGGTAATGATGATGGCGTCGTCATCCGTTTCGTCGTGCAAGGTTCGGTTGAGAAGTGGCGGCCAGTAAGGCGGCCAGACGGTCTTGGGCGATTCGCTTCTTAATAGACCACCTCTAATTCCATCCGGGATACTTAGTAACAGTGGGCCGGCGCTTATAATGACGACGAGGTAGAAATGGCCATAGCGCAGGATGCCACTCCCTTCCGGGAGCTCAATTCGACTCCAGATGATCGAAAGAAAGGCCAATCCATAGGCGGCCATAATAGGGGCGAAGAGGATGTGAAGTTGATTCGAGTCTACCGCGCTATCTGATAGACCAAATAGGGCCATGCCCAATGCCGCTGTGACCCACATGATAAGGATGATCCAACGAAATTGTGCGATGGAAGCCCGCTTGAAGGGATGGAGGAGAGCGAAGAAAAAGAGAGGGGCAGAAATGATGGAGCCCAAATTCGTGTAGAGTCCGTCCACTTGCAGGAGGATGTTGCGGAAGGTGTTCAGCAACAACGAATTCATGTTGTAGATGATGGCGGTGGTTTTATCGCCGGGATTCATGGAACGCATGATCCCCTCTTCAGATTGGGTAAGGCCACCATAAAGCGTGAGCCCCGCTGTGCCAGCTGGAGAACCAGTCCACTCCAAGTTTTTCCCGACAAAGTAAAGACTGAAGAGGAGAAGAATGCCAAGAACTGCCAGAGCAGCCACTCCTTTGGGACGGAAGAAAAAAGCGGCGTAGAGAACGAAACCGATAGAGATCCAGATGCTCAGCCAGTGGGACAGGGCAAGGAGGGCGAAGAATATGGCAGCAACGAGAATTGATCCCAGCGCCACTTTCCCTTCAATAGAAGCCTCCAAAGCGCGGTAGGCGAAGAAAAGAGCGCATGAGAACAAGAGAAGCATGAGCATCTGCGGAAGGCCGGTGTTCGTGAATTTCCACATCAAGTCACAGAGCGCCATGAGAAGGGCCACCACACCTGCGATTCGAACATCAAAGATGCGAGAGATGAGGAGATAATTTACTCCGATCGCAATCAGAAAACAGATCACCGAAACAGCTGCGATCACTCGATCCAAGCGGTAGATAGTACGATTTCCTTCGGTGATTTGGTATTTATCGAAATCATCACCACCAACAGCTTTGAGCACCGCGCCGTAGATGAAGGGATTCAAAGGGGAATGATAGGTGTCGTAAAAGTTATCAAGAGCCACTTCACCACCTTCCGTCTTCTCCGCTTGTTTGATCGCTGCAGGACGAATCACCTTGGTCGTGAAATTATTGCCTCGCGCGATTTCCCGACCAATTTGAGCCTGCTCCATTCCGTTGGCTGAGGTGAGCCCTCTGAAGGTTAGAGCGAGGTAGAAAAATACCAGCGAAAAGAGGAGGACGAAAAAGAGGAGTCTCCGGATCATGATGGCGGCATCTAGACTGCCGCCGAAGGATTCATTTTTACTCATATTGATTAATTTTCAGTGGGGGAGACCTCTCTCAACTTTCGTTGAAGAGTTCGTCGGCTGATGCCTAGTAGGATGGCAGCTTTCGTGCGGTTTCCCTTGGTTACTGCCAGAGCTCCGAGGATTGCGCGTTGCTCCTGTGCATGCAAATTGAATTCTTCGACAGGAGCAAGGGTGTTTTTCTCTGAATGGGAAACAGTTTGGCTTCTAGAGCTATCCAAGAATTCGGGGAGATGGAAGATGTCGAGGGTATCTTGATTCGACATGACCACGGCATGCTCAATGGCGGTGCGCAATTCTCTAACATTTCCAGGCCAGGAATAGGACAGGAGTTTGGCTATGGCGGCGTCGCTCAAGGGCTTCACTGAGCGCCTATTCTCCAGTGCAAATTCTTCCAGGAAGGAACCGGCGAGGAGGACGATATCCTCCCGGCGGTCCCGGAGCGGCGGCATTCTGACGGAAAGGACGTTGAGCCGGAAATAGAGATCTTCCCGAAAATCCCCCGCTTCCACGAGGTCGGCGAGGTGTTTGTTGGTAGCGGTGACGATGCGGACGTCGATCTGCACTGGTTGATTGGAGCCGACCCTCTCAATGGTGCGTTCCGAGAGAGCTCTGAGCAACTTTACCTGGGTCGATTGGTCGATTTCCCCGATTTCATCAAGAAAAAGAGTGCCGCCATGGGCTTGTTCGAATCGGCCAACCCGGCGTTGGGTGGCACCGGTGAAGGCGCCCTTTTCGTGGCCGAAGAGCTCGGATTCTAAAAGTTGAGGGGAGAGGGCGGCGCAATTGACCGCGACAAATTTTTCTTTCGAGCGTCCGGAAAGGTCGTGAAGGGCGTGAGCGACGAGTTCTTTGCCGGTTCCTGACTCTCCCTCGATGAGAACAGTGGCACGAGTAGGAGCGATTTGGATGATTTTCTCTGCGATGAGAGCCATCGGAGCAGATTTTCCGATGAGTCGGGAGAGTCCGTGGTTTTGAGAGCCTGACTTTTTCTTGAGGGTCTCATTTTCGGCAATGAGTTCCTCATTTTTCTTCTCCAGACTGCGGCTTCTGACGGCGCGCTTAAGGAGGAGTTCGACTTCATCAAGATTGAGGGGCTTGGTGACGAAATGCCAAGCTCCGCGGCGCATGGCTTCAACGGCGGTGTCGACAGAGCCGTAGGCCGTCATCATAATGGATACGGGGGGAGAGGGGCCGGCGAGGGCGGCATCGAGGACTTCCATGCCGGAGTCTCCGCCGAGGCGGAGGTCAGTAAGGAGGAGATCGATTTCTCCAGTTTTGAGGACTTGTTTGGCTTGGGTGAGATCGGCGGCAAGATAGCAGTCGAAGCTTTCCTCGAGAGCCATGCGGAGGGCATCGCGGGTGGCTTTCTCGTCGTCGACGATGAGTAGGGTGTGCATTAGACTTCGATGGGCGCTTGGTCTTCGAGAAGGCGTACTTGTTTGTTGGTTCTTGGGAAAAAGAGCGTCACGGTGGTACCGGCTTCTTCTTCGCTTTGCACTTCCAATTCACCACCGTGTTCGCGGACGATGCGGCGGACGATGAGGAGCCCGAGGCCATTTCCGGCAGCTTTGGTAGTGTGGAAGGGTTCGAAGATGGCTCCCATGACTTCGGGGGACATCCCAGTGCCGTTGTCGCTGATGGAAAGGGTGACCTCGTATTCGTTTGACGAGCTGCGGATGGTGATCTCTCCATTGGGAGGGCTGATCGCCTGATAGGCATTTCGGATGAGGTTGTAGAGGGCTTGTTGGATTTGGGTGCGGTCGAGTTCCAGTAAGGGGATATCATCGACGAGATCGAGGGCTACGGAGATGTCGCGGCTTTCGAGTTCCGGGCGAAGGGCTTGGAGGCTTTCGTGGAGGATTTTGTGAAGATTGTCGGGTTTTCGCTCGGGGGCGGAGGGGCGAATGGCCTGGAGGAATTGCTTAAGGATGGTGTCGAGGCGGACGATTTCGTTCCGTGCGGTGCTGAGGTGGTCGCCGAGGGATTGCTGGTCGCCTTCTTCCAAGTGGCGGACTTTTCGCTCGAGGAGTTGGAGGTGGAGGGAGAGGGAGTTGAGGGGGTTTCCGATCTCGTGAGCGACTCCGGCGGCGAGGAGGGTGAGGGCGTTGAGCTTTTCGGATTCTATTTCTTCTGCGGCTTCAGCGCGGACGTTGGTGACATCACGGACAAGCATGACGTAGCCGTAGTCTGCTTCGTCTTCTTCCTCGGCGATGGGGGAGAGGTAGAAGTTGAGGTAGCGATTTTCGGGGTAAAAGACTTCGAGGTCGCGGCTGACGGTGCTTCGGGAGGACCCCTTTAAATGATTCCATTCGAGGCCGCGAACGATCTTCCCGAGGTGCTGGCCTTGCGCTTGCTCGGAGGTGGTGCCGAAGAATCCGCAGGCGGCTTGGTTGATAAAGCTGATTTGGCCGGCTTCATCGAGGAGGAGGACGCCTTCGCGGAGTGCTTCGAAGACTTGTTGGAGGAAGCCTTTTTCCCGGACGAGGCGGGAAAGGAGCGCCTGCACTTCGCCGGGTTCGATCTGGTCGACCCGGGAGAGAATTTTTTCAAGGACGGCGGATTTCACGACGAAAGAATTGCGAGATGCCTGATGCCCGAATCATTCTGACAACATTACCCAGTAGCAAGAGGGGAGACAGATTGGCACAGCTCTGCTGGAAAGGCAACTCGTAGCCTGCCTGAATCTTTTTCCTGCGGGAGAGACTTTCTCCTTTTGAAACACTACTTGGCATTAGTAAAGCAACGAAGCCCCCCGTTTCAGAAGTGAAAGAGGTCTTAATCCAGCTTCATCCCTATGATGTGCCGGAGATTTTGGGGCTCGAGGTGGAAGAGGGAAGCGAATCTTATTTGGATTGGCTCCGAAGATCCGTGAAGAGTTAGAGGATGTTATTGACGAAGTCTTTTTTCTGAAAGCGCGCGAATTTTTCGGGTTCCTCGCCTGTGCCGATGAAGCGGGCCGGGATGCCGAGTTCCTTTTGAATCCCGGCAGCAATGCCGCCTTTTCCTGAGCCATCCATCTTCGTGATGATGAGTCCATCGAGGGGAACGGCTTTGCCAAACTCCTTGGCTTGATTGAGGGCGTTGCCGCCGGTGGTGGCGTCGACTACAAGGAAAGTATGATGAGGAGCATCAGGGTCTTGCTTGCTAATGGTGCGCTTAATTTTGGAAAGCTCCTCCATCAGATTGTGCCTCGTGTGCAGGCGTCCGGCAGTGTCGCAGAGGAGGAAATGGTCGCCTCGTTTGATTGCTTGCTGATGCGCCAGGTAACAAACCGATGAGGGGTCGGCTTCATGCGCGCCGGTGATAACGGGAAGGTTGAGGCGCTCGCCCCAGCGGACCAGTTGCTCCACCGCAGCTGCGCGGAAGGTATCGGCAGCGGCCATTGACACGGAGTAACATTGCTGTTGGAGGAGCGAGCCGAGCTTTGCGCAGGAAGTTGTCTTACCTACACCGTTCACCCCGACCATGAGAATTACGGTGGGTTTGCCTTCGGTTCCAGGAGTGAGTGGTCCTTGGTCTTCAGGGAAAAGTTCGGCGATGCGATCGCGAGTCACTTGGACGACGTCTTCAGGAGAAACCTTGCGGCCGAGGCCTTTGAGCTCTTCTACGATTTCGAGCGATAGCCGAACGCCTAAATCGCCGGAGATCAGTTCGGCTTCAAGATCATCCCAATCGATCTCCGCGGTGTTGGTGATGCGATTGATCAGTTTTTTAAAGAAGCCAGCCATGAGAGTCGTGGAAAAAAATGGCGCTCCCGAGAGGAATCGAACCTCTATCTAAGGTTTAGGAAACCCTTGTTCTATCCGTTGAACTACGGGAGCGAGCACTGTTAATGAATGAGTTAGGTGAAAATAAGGCCTCTGAAGACTCCCATTCGTACACCTTTGTTGCAAAGAACTGCACTCTTTGGGCATGTCAAAAGATTGGGAGAGGGTTTCAGAAAATTTAGTTCGCTACGTGCCATCGGGGATCTTGTATCTCCGAGCTAAGCTCGCTGGCAAGGTGATAAAGCAAATCCGTGAGGGCGGGAAAGATTAAGAGGGACGTGATGCTGGCCGACTTAAGAGCGCAGGCTGGTGGGGAACTATTCGGGATGACTGCTAGGAAATTGCTATTGGCGGGAGGGCCTTGAAGCCGCCTTTGGACCGGAGCGGAGGGGGGCGAAAGGGGTTTTCTCAGAAAGTTCTGACAGAAGGATATTGAATCGAAGGTCGGGCTGGCCAACCCTCACTTCGGTTGTTTAGGTGTTAGCGTGACTTCCAAAACCCAAAAGCCCTACTACGGATGGTTAATAGTCGTGCTCGCAGCGCTGGCCATGGTCGCCACCTTGCCTGGACGAACGGTTGGTCTAGGGCTAATTACAGAATCTTTAATCGCTGAGTTTGGCATGGCTCGGACTGAATACGCGAGGCTCAACATGATTGCCACCTTACTAGGCACAATTGGTGCCTTAATCGCTGGACCGCTCACCGATCGTTTCGGCATACGTGTCACCCTCTCAGGGACATTGATCTTATTAGGCTGCTTGGTCATGGCCATGAGCCAGTGGGTGACGGCGGCTACCATCATGGCATTTTTAATTCTGACGCGTGCGGTTGGGCAAAGTGCGCTATCGACTATCAGCGTCACCAGCGTTGGTAAATGGTTCACCACTCGCTTAGCAATCGCCATGGGTGTCTTCTCTGTAATCGTGGCTATAGGTTTCAGTGTAGCGATTGTGGGTGCCCAGGCGCAAATTGCGATCGATGGCTGGCGCAAGGTGTGGATGACAATAGGCCTATCAGTCCTCACATTGGGCTTACTGTGTGTCGCATTAGCGGGACGAGGAGACCCGTCTCACCAAGCCAGCGAAGAGCTCAGTAACGAGGCCGTTCTCACATTACGAGAAGCCCTGCGCACGCCGTGCTTCTGGGTCTTTGGAATTGGAATGGCTTTGTATGGCGGTTTAATCGCAAGTGTGAGTTTGTTCAATGAATCCATCTTGCAAGAATTAGGCTTTGGCCAGGAGACATTTCGTTATGCTATGGCAGGGCTGATGAGTGCCGGCCTAGTAGGTAACCTGGTAGCAGCATGGTCGGTGCGCCGAGTCGGATTACCACGTGTGATGGCTGTGAGCCTTGCGATTCTAACCAGTGTGATGCTCATATACAGCCACTTACAATCAGACTGGCAGGTCATCATGCATGCCAGTATTTTTGGCTTCTGTGGTGGGGTGTTTTCCGTGCTGTTCTTTACTGGCTTTGGTCAAGCCTTTGGGCATACCCACCTCGGCAAAATCCAGGGCTGCGCCCAAGTTTTGGCTGTCATAGCTTCAGCTTTAGGGCCCTGGTGGTTGGCCGATGTCCAGCAGCGCCTCGGCAGCTACTTTTCCGCTATGACTAGTGCAGCGCCCGTGTTTGCCTTAGTCGCAATCTGTGCCTGGTTCACCAAGATACCCTCCCGACAATCACTGTAATAAATCGACACTATTTATTAACCTTGTCATCACAAGAGCACTGATCTTCAGCTTGAGAAAATTGCACGCTGAATTGGAGAGGCAGGGGGTGAGCAAAAATACCATGATTGTTTTTATCAGTGACAACGGACGTCCTTTCCCAGGAGATAAGACCACACTTTATGATGGAGGTATTCCCCACTCCGTGGATCGTGAAGTGGCCTGCCAAAATCAAGCTAGGACAGAAAACGACGAGCCTTGTGTCTTCGGTCGATATCGCTCCCTCTTTTCTTGAAATCACGGGTTTAAAGTCACTGGAATCATTCGAAGGAACCAGTTTTTTACCTATCCTGAAAGATGCCCGGAAAATCACCCGTGAGTATGCTTTCTCAGAGGATCGCGGGCACGATTTCGAGGATCATGGCCGAGCGGTTGCGAATCAGCATTGGAAGCTCATTCACAATACCTATCCTGATCTTCCCAATACTCCATCGGCGGATGCCGGAAGGAGTCCCACTTGGATTGCTATCCAGAGGTTAAGAAAGGAAATAAACTCACTCCTGCCCAACGTCGTTGTCTCAGCAAACCTCGTGCTTCCAAGAAAAAGATGTTTAGGACCAATGGGTCTTATTAATTCAGCAAAAATACTAGCTCTGAAGAGCGGGTCAGCGATTAAAGAGATTCTAGGCCATAATTTTTTCTAGAACTCCGGTGCTGTCGCCGTGTTTCTTCGTTCGAATGTCGAGTTGATTGAGTAATGACAACCAAAGATTATTCAACGGAGTCTCATTTTCCATAACATGGTTGTGTCCAAGCTTGATTCCTGATGCGCCTCCAGCAACGAGGGTTGGGCAGTTGTCCACCGAATGACTGGTTCTGAGGTTGCTGCCGTAGACAAGGGAGAGGTGGTCGAACAGGCTGGAGCCATCTGCTTCTTTCGTTTTTTTGAGTCGATCGATAAAGCCGGCCAGTAGTTCGCTCTGGACAAGATCCCGCTGTTTAGAAGCATGCATCTTCTCGGAATTCCCGTGGTAATGACTGATGTCGTGACCGCCGACAGCGATGTTTTCGCTGTTGAGCAAACTTTGGACTGGTTGACGGAAGGTCATGATCCGGGTGCTGTCTGTTTGCATGGCCAGGACCATTAGATCGTAGGTGGCTTCGACAAGTTCCCGACCATTGTTCACCTTGGGTTCGGAGATTGGTGCTTTAGGGCGAGGGACGTCGAGCCAGGCCTCTTCCTTAGCGATTCGGTTTTCAAGTTTTCGAATGCTTTCAAAATACTCGTCCAGTTTGTCTTTATCGGTGTGCCCCAATTTTTTCTCAAGTTGTTTGGCGTTCCCCATCATCGTGTCTAGCACACTGCGTTTCTCGGATAATCGCTGCTGCACTTGCTCAAGTGGAATCTCACTGCCGGAAAACAAGTGACGATATAATTGGACCGGATGATTTTGGCCCCCTAATGGTTTACCTTTCGAGTCCCATGACATGGATAGCCCAGGACCGTGACCATCACCGTTGACGTTTCCGCCGCCATTGATCTGGATGGAATCAAAGCGCGTGTGTTTGCCGAATTCTTGGGCTGCTACCTGATCGACAGAAATGGTATTGGCGAAGCTTACGCCCGGTTGCGCAAATCGATTGGCACCAGTTAGCCAGAATGTGCTGCCCGAATGTCCAGCATCGTTGAAGAGGCTATACTTATGCCAAAGGCCTTGGACAATTGAGAAGTCTTGACGATGGCGCTCAAGGGGAGCGAGACCAGTCGGCATTTTGTAAGCGTCGCCCGGTTTGGTGATATCCGGATACCAACTTTCCTCGGTGACACCCCAACCAAAGCTAAGAAAGACCATCCGCTTGGCCGGAGCCTTGGTCTGACGAGGGCGATTTTCGGCGAAAAGATCTAACGCTGGAAGAGCTAGGAATCCGGCTGCAGATCGGAGGAAAGGGCGTCGGCCCATCGGATGATTCATAAGACTACTTTAGTTTGAAGTTATCGTGTTGCACCAAGGCGTGGAAGAAAGATCGGAATGTGTAGTTTTGGTCTTTCGACTGTTTTACGATCTCCTGAAGAAATATTTGATCACTAAAACCAATCGGTCGACCCATTCCGTACTCGATCGCAGCCGAGGTGAAGCTGTGAGCAAAGGCATCCGAGTGAGCGGCAATATGGTTACGTAAACCAAAGTAGTCGGAAAAATTCGGACCGTTGTGGATTTGGCCACTGGGATTGATCTTCCAGGCTTTCCTTTCTCCTTCTTTGTCCTGAGGTTCATAGCTGTTTTCGGTTCGCCACAAACCAACCGCGTTGAAATTTTCCAGACCAAATCCGATTGGATCGATTTTGCGATGACAGCTGGCGCATTGCGGGAGTTCCTGGTGAGCCCTCAAGCGATCGCGCGTGGTGAGGACTTTATCCGAAAGTCTGGCTAAGTTGGGAACGTTGGCAGGAGCGGGCGGAGGTGGTTGATGGAGTAGTTTCCGGAGGACCCAGGCCCCGCGTTCGACCGGACTCGATTCGTCGCCATTTCCGCCCATGAGGTGAATCGCCGCCATGCCTAGCAAGCCGCCTCGTGGCGAGTTTTTTGTAAGAGTCACCTTTCTGAAGTGGTCGCCTTCGACGTTAGGGATCCCATAGAATTGGGCCAGAAGGTTGTTGATCACCACATAGTCAGCCGATAACAGTTCCGTGATACTACGGTCTTCTGCGAGAAGAAAAGATGAGGTTTGATAAACTTCGTCGCGAACGGCCATCTTCACACTATTGTCGTAAGTTCGATGCTTAATTAGATTAACGTTAAAGAAATCGAGTCGCTCCATATCTAGCCATTGATGAACAAGCCCGTGGATCATTGCGGTAGATCGTGGATCCTCGAGTAGTCGGTCAGTTTGTTGGCGGAGGACTTTGGAGTCAGATAGTTTGCCAGCGCTTGCCAGCTTTATCAGTGTGGAGTCGGCCGGGGCGCTCCACAGAAAATAAGAGAGTCGTTGGGCGAGTTCTTGCTGGCTGATTATTTGTTGGTTCTGCAAAGAGGACTCGGACTTATAGAGAAACATTGGGGAACTCAAGACGATCGCCAAAGTGCTGGTGAGGGCCTCCCGATGTTTAAGCCCATCGACTTTTCGTTTAGCGTGATAATAGTTTAGGAGACGATCGATAAAGCTTTGGTCTGCCTGTTCTCCCCGAAATGCTTGGGTTGAAAATTCTTTGAAGCAGGCGGCGAGCTCTGCGGTTCTTGGATAGTTATTTCCCTGAGGTTCCCCTTTCGCGTCTATGATTTCCAGGATGTAATCTTTAAGGCGAGACTCTATCGCTGGGCTGTCGTTCCGGTTGTAAATACGGACTTCATCGATTAACACTTCGCGGCCAAGATCGACCTCCCACCATTCTCCGGAGTTAGTAATATTCGAAGTGTGATTGATACTCGTCATGTCTCCATCGATTGCACTTTTTGCGCCCCGTTCATTTTCATTACCGTGGGTGGAACTCTGTGAGGCAGTTCCCTCTAGTGCGATGTTCTTACCTTCACTCATTACTTGCACTTCACGAAGGTGGAGGAAGTCGTTGTCACCGGCATCTGGGTTAATAATACGGATCCTTTGGGCCTTAATTCCGCCTGTTTGATGGATAAAGAGACCTTCCTCGGAACGCTCTTCAACCAACTTCTCGCGATTTAATAACTGGACCACTGTTTGCATGCCTTCTGGAAGCGAGTGGTCTTCTGTAGTGACACGTTCAACCTCTAGCCAGTCGATCCAAAAGACATATTCGGGGCCATATCCGTTTCGTTTTTTAGTTTCCGCGAATACTTTGCGCGGGTAGTGGAATTGATGATGCATCCCTTTTTCACGGAGATAAATTTGCCTCTCGTCGCGGTTTTCGCCCAGAGAATGCTTGCGCGTGATTTCTAATGAAGTCTCGATTATTTGGGGGTTCTCCATGGTTCCGGTCACTTCATGGGCACTTAATAAGTCTACATTACGCACACGCAGTCCAAATTCCAGAAAGCGACGGTCCTCAGGTGCATTGTCCGCGCGTGCAGCTCGAAATCTCACTTTATATTTTCCGGGTGGCCAACCCGGAGGGAGATGGTATTCGATATACCCTGTGGGCAATTGATTTGGATGAATGGTCGGTATCGTGATGAAGGCACCTTGCTCAATTTTTGGCAGATTCAGGTATCTTTTGAGATAAGAATGATTGGGTGCGGAAGCACTGATAAATTGATCGACCCGAGTGGGGTTGTCGAAAAAACGAAAGGCATTATCACTGGGGACTGGTGGCGCTCCCGATATCTCATCAAAGTGGAGATAGAAGGGAAGATGTTTATCTTGTCGGGTCGGATGTTTCTTTTTTAGTGATTCATAGATTTTTTTATTCACTGTTTGGGACCCTGCTTTTGCGAGTTCACTTCGCCATTTTGTTGAGGTATCCCATTTTTTGAAATGTGCCCGGTATTTTTTGGTCAGCTCTTCGCCTTCGTGCCGGTGGTTGACGGCAACTCCGCGTGCAAGGTAACGGTCGATTGCTTCCTCTACTGCCTCGCGTCCTAATTCCAAATACGATTCAATTTGGTTACTTGAAATGTAGAGGCTGCTGCCGGAAGTGTCATAGTTACCTAGACCATGATCTGCGGGTAATTGGCTGACATTAATTTCGACGCCAAGTAATTCGCGGAGAGTATTACGGTATTCGCGTCGATTAAGGCGGCTCATAGCGATTTCTCCATGGCGGTCGCTCATTTTCTTTCGCAAGGAGACCATCGCCTGTCCTAGGTCATCAACCAGATCTGCTTTTGCCAAAGGTGGAACTTGCTCTTCATCCTCGGGTGGCATCTCGCCGGCATTAAGGGCATTGAGCACCTTTTGCCATCGTTCCGCATCGGCTGTCGTTTGAATGGTGAGGCTAAGTTTATCAATTCGGAATTTTCCTTTGCTCTTCTTCTCGTTGTGGCAAGACGCGCAGTGGGTGGCTAAAAGACCGAGATGTTTGCTGTTAATGCCCGATAGCGAATGACTTGTTTCACTCGCTCTGACCGTTGTGGTCATGGAGATAAGAGTAACAAGGCTTGTTAAGAAAGTAGGTCTCAAAGAAGCCCGAAAACTTGAAACCGAAAAATACAGTCTTGCCATTTTTTTGTACTAGATCTGGAAGCAGTGAGTAGTCAGAACTTCTGAAAAACCAACGTCTCCTAAGTAGAAGACAGTCTGAATACTACGAAAATGAACCGTTGATCCTTTCGACTGCTAGGAATTTGCTTTTAGTGGGAGGGCCTTGAAGCCGCCCTTGGACCGGAGTGGAGGGGGCGAAAGGAGGTTGTCCCAACCAGATTAACCCCCAATGAATCCAAATAATTCTCAAAATTGACGGGAGCTCCGGTCTCAACAGATTGGTGAGCTGCATTAGCAAGCAAATGGCCTAAAAGGCATTCGTCTCGGGGGACGTTGGATAAGCGGCCCTCTGAAATCGCTTCACCAAAGTCCCTAATCTCAGCGGCGTAAGCGTCTTTATAGCGTTTAGGGAAAGACTCATTGATGGCTGCCACTTCCATTCCCTTGGAGGTATGCATTTGCACCGTATGATCCCGCTCATTTTCAGCGATCGCCATGCCCCCCTCACCAAAAATTTCTAACCGTTGGTCATATCCATAAACAGCATTTCGGCTTGTATCGATTGAGCAAATCAGACCCGTCTTGTACTTGAGTGTTACCATTACGGTATCGAGATCTGGAATATTCCTGATGTCTTCATCGTAAGCATGGCCATAGGCGAAAACCGAAATGGGAGGCTCGTTTCCTAAAAGAAAGATCAACATATCGAAATCATGAATTAACATGTCGTGAAAAATATTACCTGAAATCTTTAGGTAGTCTAACGAAGGTTGGGGGTTGTCCCGAGAGCTCGCCTTAATAATTTTTACTGGCTCAAGGGTTTCAACCCTTGATTTAAGAGCGCGGAAATTTCGGTCATACCGCCTCTGAAATCCTAGGAATAACGCCTTTTCTCGCTCAGCCGAAAGTTCAAAACAGGTTTGGATTTCAGCAAGGGATCTTCCAAGAGGCTTTTCTGTAAAGACATGTTTGCCAGCTTTTAAAAAGCGAGTAACACAATCAAAATGGAACTGCGTGGGTGGTGAGATAATCGCGGCATCAAGCTCGTCATCAACTAGCGCCTCTTCAATGTCTTCCAGCAAAATGAAATCATTATTTTGAACGATGTCATCCTGTGTCGAGAGGCTAGGATCAATGACATATTTCAGATCAAAGAAATCTAGATTCTTAATCGAGGTTAAATGGAAACGACCAGCTCTTCCGAGCCCTACAATACAAACTCTGATTTTTGTTTTCATTTTATTTTTTAGCGACCTTCAGAACTGCCTTAAGCATTCAAAATGCAATAGTATCTGGCAAATACTTGGCAGCGAGGTCCTCATAAAAAGGACGTAACTCCGCCACGTTTGGAGGAGCTGGTGACTTGGAATAGAGATCATAGGAATTAAACCGCTTTACCCATTCAAAGAGTCTATGGTCATGCTCCTTCATCAAGTGGTCATATGCTCCTTCTTTGTGCTGAGCATAGAATGAGTGATAGCGAATCATATACAAGGCAGGCTCAGGTAAATATTCTTTGAGAACGTGGTATAAATATTCGTCATGGCCCCATGAAAGCTCGACTTTATCGAGGCCGCAATTTGGCTCATATATACCATATTTTGTGTTAAAACGTTGGTCGTGGAAATCGGAATTTTCTTTGAAGAATTCGGGATAAACAATGGACTGGGAAAACTGACATCCTACGGGGAAAGTATCTCCCACTACCGCCCATTGCGGTTCCCCAAAGAGGCAAAGAACCTTGCCTAGGTCATGTAAAAATCCGGTCAGGATAAACCAATCGGGATGACCGTCAGAACGGATTGCCTCGGATGTCTGCAACAAGTGCTGAGTTTGGTCCAGATCGATATCAGGATCGGAGTCATCGACGAGGGTGTTTAAAAATTCAACAGCTTCCCACAGACCCATCTTCCGCTTTTCGAGCTTCGTGTAATGCGCTTTTTTTTGAAGCACGAAGTCATAGTTCTGATAGTGATGATTCAGGCGGTAAAACTCCCGCACCGTATCTCTCGCCGGATCGTTATAATCTCGGAAATCTTCCTCTCCTTTATCTCCATTTTCAGGGTAGCGACTACGCAAGTTATCCTCCCATAGGTCTTCGATATCAGGGCTTTTATCTTTTAGGCTCTTCATGCTGGAGGAATGCGGGTCTTAAAATACGAGTTGTGACGCCCCGGAGGATTTCACAATCTTGAGATTTGTCCCGGGAGGCACTTACTAAATTAACCACCCTAGCCAAATATAAATTCCCACAATTAGTAAAACCAAAAATCTGCTAAACACTTTTGTGTATTTCCATTCTTCAATTTCCACAAGTCCTTTGTCCTTCGGTTGGAATGGGTTCTTATTGGGATAAAAATGCGTTACGACAAACATCACGACCATATTTAAAACAAACTCAATGCCCCAAATATGAACAAAATGGATTTCGACCTTAAAAATAAATTCGGCACTGATGTAAAACGCAAGTCCCACAAACAATGCGGCTTTCGCTCCTTGAGCTGAGATTTTGGGCAGGAACAATCCAGCGAGCATCACTGAGGCAATTGGAATAAAAAAGATTCCATTTAGTTTTTGGAGTAGGTCATAGAGCCCGTCTGGAGCTCCCGCTACCAAGGGTGCCGTTAAAATCGCTACGACGGCCAAAATAATGGACACGGTCTTTCCTGCGCGAACCATTTGGCGATCATTTGCGCCGGGATTCATGAGCCTCTTATAGATTCCCATACTAAAGATGGTCGCGGTGCTATTTAAAACACTGTTGAACGTGCTTAGGACCGCTCCCATCACGACCGCCGCAAAGAATCCTACGAAACTTAAAGGAAGGACTTTTTTGATCAACTCAGGATAAATGAGATCTTGGTTAGCAAATAAGCGGTCTCCAAAATAATAGAACCCGATTACTCCAGGAAGGACGATGATCACTGGGACAAAGACTTTTAATAACCCGGTAATTAAGAGTCCTTTCTGAGCCTCTACCAAAGATTTTGCACCCAAGGCACGTTGAATGATGGTTTGGTTCATCCCCCAGAAATAGAGTTGGTTGATCACTAAGCCAGTGAACAAAGTCCCAAAAGGCAGCACTGAATCTGAGGCCCCCACCACATTGAATTTTTCGGGGCAATGCTCATAGACCTTCACTAGGCCACCCCAGACATTACCATCTCCAATATTCCACAGGGCCAAAATTGGTACTAATAATCCCCCTAAAAATAATCCTACGGCATTGATTGTATCACTATAAGCGACTGCCTTGAGGCCGCCAAAAATGGCATAGCACGAACCCACGCAGCCAATCGCGATAACGGTGTACCATAACGCTGCCGACTGGCTGATCCCAAAATTTTCAGAGATATTAAAGATACTCTCCAGATTAATAGCCCCCGTATAAAGTACGATCGGCAGTAGAGTGACCACGAAAGAAATTAGTAAAAACAAAGCAACTATTGTCCGGGTAGTTGCATCAAATCGTTCTTCGAGATATTGCGGGATAGTGGTTAATCCCATTTTTAAATAGGTCGGTAAAAAGTAGGTAGCGGCGACTACTAAGGCTAATGCTGAAGTCACCTCCCACGCGATGATGATGAACCCATTTTTGTAAGCACTTCCATTCATCCCGATCAAATGTTCGGTTGAAATGTTGGTTAAGAGCATCGAGCCAGCGATGACGACACCGGTCAGGCTTCGACCACCTAAGAAGTATCCATCTTGGGTAGAGAGCTCCTCTTTCCGCAAGCGGAACCACGAATAGAATGCCACGAAAGCGGTAAAGCCTATGAATGTGATAAAGACTTGCATCCTTGGAGGATGCGATTTGAGAAAGCTACTAGGAAGTTAATTCCGAGAGGAAGGAGCTTGGTAGTCAGCGTTGGGCAGATTGAGAGGCGGTGGGAGGCCCAGGCTAGGATCTTCCACTCAGCTCACCCACCAAACAGGCTATGCGGACGCATAAGGTGTGATTACTGACTGATTACCTTTTCCCCTTTGCCCTTGCAAGACCGCCTGCCCACTCGTCACTGTTCCGGTATTCCGCCCCTCTCCGATCTCCCCAATAACGTCCTCAGGGACGCCCCTTTCTTGCGGCCCTGTTGATCCTGCCATTACTGCTAGGAATTTACTTTTAGCGGGAGGGCCTTGAAGCCGCCGCTTGGAGCTGAGGGGGGCGAAAGGGGGGCACCCTGGAGAATCAGGGAGCATTCGTGAAGGCAATATAGGAATCGGATGCCATAAACTCCTCACCCATCCCCACCAAAAGAAACTTCCCCGCAGGTTTAAGACAAAATAAAACCTCACTACTAAAAGCAGTGAGGTTTGTGGGAAAAGAAATTCCGAACCAAACTAGCGACGGCGTCTCATCGCCAACAAAGAAGCGAAGCCAAGAAGGATGCTGCTGGAAGGCTCAGGAACCGTCACAAACTGGGCATCTGTTCCTGCCCAAAAACGAAGTCCAGTAACTAGATTAATGGCTGCGGTATCTTCAAGATTAGCAATAGATAGAAGGTTTTCATTTGCACCATTTCCCGCAGCAAAGTTTCCTCCGAATACACCCAGCCCAGCCCCGTTTCCTCCACTCCAGTTATTCTGAGTTCTGGCATCTGCAGTCGTATCGACAGTGGTTCCACTACTGACTCCATCAACGAAGAGCTCAAAGTCGATTTCGCTGGCATCGTATGCCCACACAACTTCGAGTTCTCCCCCTGCAACTTGCGCAGCTGTAAGTTGATGAGTTACCACTCCCAACGCGAGTCCAGCGTTCGTTGAGTGGTGCACGCTCACAGCAGCTGCAGCTTGGTTGTAGGAAATAGTTGATCCGATTGTTGCTCCACCGCTCTCCCAAATGACTCCATTATTGGCGTTAACACCTGCGTTGAAATCAATTGAGACTGCAAAAGTGGCGTCTTTTGTATGAACTGCCGTAACTCCGTCAAGAGAGCGATTAGCATAAGTCGGCATAAACCCGAGTGTGTTGATGGTCTCCGAAGGAACTCCCAGATCACCTAGAGAACTTATACTGACAGTTGCCGATGAAGCGGTGCCGATAAGAAAGGCACTTAGAAGAATTGAAGTTTTCATAAAAAAGGCGCTGATAAAATGTTCAACTTAAAAAAAAGGGCCTATTTGACCCTTTAAGTCAATAAAAAATTGGTGCCGATTCTCCTCCATGGATTGATTGGTCCTTTGGATGGGAAAACCTATCAAGCCGGATTTATGGCTCCCGGAGCGAGCCTTGGGTTGAGTCGGTAACGCGATATCGCGCAGGTTCTGAGCTATCTCCGCTACGCCTGGGGTGGAAAAGGCGGTCCTGTGACCGAAAAGGAGGTCAAAGAGATCTAGAAAGCCCAAGCCGGCCGGAAGACGCCCTGGACGCAAATTGAGTTGGAGGAATTGAATTAGGTTTTGGGTTTGCGGTGGGAAAAAGGCGTGCCTATTTTGCCACGTTGTTTATGAAAAAATTATTGTTGATACTACCTGTGGCGGCGGCATCTCTGGTGCTCAGCTCCTGTAATGACAAGGAGTCCAAGAGTTCGGAGCCAACTGGCGGAAGCCCCGAATCTGCCGAGCCGGCTGAAATCACCGATGTCAATATTGTCCTGAAGACTTCAAAGGGAGATATTGAGGCGGTGATTTATGCGACGAAGACTCCCATGACGGCGGCTAACTTCCTTAATCTCGCCGAGAAGGATTACTACGATGGCATTACTTTTCACCGGGTGATCCCCAACTTCATGATTCAGGGAGGTGACCCGGAGGGAACCGGTGGAGGTGGTCCGGGATATCGTTTCGCAGATGAGTTTGACCCTTCTCTAAAGCATACTGGTCCTGGGATCTTTTCCATGGCTAATGCCGGACCTGGAACCAATGGCTCGCAGTTTTTCATCACCCACGTAGCGACTCCTCATTTGGATGGAAAGCATTCGGTGTTTGGAAAGGTGACCAATGGGCAGGATATTGTGGATGCAATTGAAAGAGATGATGTCATCACCGATATCGTAATCACCGATCCAATTGCTGCTCTCTTCGCAGCTCAGAAGACCAATCTCGACGAGTGGAATTCGAAGCTGAAGAAGTAAACTACTAGGAAATTGCTTTTGGCGGGAAAGGGTTGAAGTCGCATTTGGAACGGAGCTGGTAAGGAGAAAGGGAGGTGATTTGAATTCCAATGATGCTGATTCGTCACCGGTATTTCGTAACCAACCTTCATCCCTGTCTAACGAGCAATCGGTTATGAGGGCAATTTGATCTCTTGACGGAGTGGAGATTGGGGTGATGTTCTATAAATGTTAAGATCATTCCTATACTCCGTCTGCCCTCTGTTTTTGATTGCATCTTTTGTCGCTGCTTCCCCGTTGGACGTTAAGGTGAAAACCATAGATGGCAGGAAGACGACCTTGGGCGCGACTAAGCCTAAGGTCGTTCTGATCGTCAATACCGCTTCCAAGTGTGGCTTCACGCGTCAGTATGAAGGACTGCAAGCCCTACATAAGAAATATGGAAAGAAGGGGCTCTTGATCGCTGGCTTTCCTTGCAATCAATTTGGAGGGCAGGAGCCCGGCACCGAGACTGACATCCAGGCCTTTTGCAAGACGAACTATGACGTTAGTTTCCCGATGTTTTCGAAGATTGAGGTGAATGGTAAAAAGCGACATCCCTTGTATGAGGCATTGGCAGGGAAGAAGTCTCCACATGCCGGTGACATTGGCTGGAACTTTGAAAAGTTCCTCATCAATGCTGACGGTAAAATCATCGCTCGTTTCAATTCAGGGGTTGAGCCAACCTCAACTGACGTCACTGAGAAAATCGAGAAACTTGTGAAGTAGCTTACTGAGACCGTATATAAGGGGGCAAACGAACTTCTTATGGTGCAAATCTTGCTTCCGCCCTCAAGGTAGCTGCTGCGATGAATTTCAAGGCAAGAGAATCGTGACGATCGGATGTTCTTCAACTGAACGCTACCTGAGCACTCCGCTTGCTGAAACATACCGGGAGGAAGTGACTTACCTTCCGGTAGCTGATCTTCTCGAGTGAGGATAGGATTTTTCTCAGAAGCCCCGGCCGGTTGGTTGGGGCTTTTTTATTCTATGAGAAACATGAAGAACTCATCCGATTGCATGGGAAAGCCTCTCATTTCATTAGGAATTCGATGACTTCGTTTTTGGGGGCTACTTCACGGGGAAAGGAGGTCAGACTGAGGAATCAGAATTCTTTATGCGCATAGATAATCGTAGGTGAAATTTTTAGATAGTTTGAGGATTCATCAGATCTGGGGAGTGACTACCTAAAATGCCGACTTTCGGGAAATTTGTTTGAATCCCCGTGAAGTGGTGGGGGAGTTGGTGGAGAGAGGGTGCGGATTCTCCTGGATGGGAGCCAGCAGACGGGGTTTAACCGGGCGCGAGTGAGGTGTTCAAAAGGGGCTTTTCGGAGGGCGGGCGAGTCATGGTTCAGGGTGATTTTAGATCAGTCTGGAAAGAACCATTTGGCGGTGAGGTGGAGCCATTCTTTCGAGGTTTGGTCTTTCTGGACGAGGCGGCGGATTTTCCGAAGGATGGCTGCGGTTTGGTCGTCGGCGCGATTGTATGGTGCCGAAGATTCGGCGAGGATGTTTGGCTGGGTTTCGCTGAAGCTGACTTCCTCCGAAAGCGGAGCCGGGAGGAGATCGCGGCAAGCGGCAAGGCAGAGGGATTTTGAATCATCGGCGGAGAGGTTGGGGGGTGATCCTTTCGAGGGTCTTGGTGGTGAGAGATTGGGCCTGGGTGAGAAGGGTGATGACTCGGGGAGCGATGTCACAGGCTTTAGCGAGGTTTGATTTCTTGTCATGGTTTTCGGTTTATGGGAAAAACCCGCTCACTCCCGCCAGTTGTAATCGATACCGCTCTCCCAACTATGAATTCTCTTTCCCTCGTTTTACGCCTCTTTTGGCTGACCGCTCTTGTAACCTCTGCCAATGCTGGGCTTGTCATCTCCGAGGTCATGGCGCGAGGCGGTCATGACTTTGCCGATGATGATGGTGATCACCCTGATTGGCTCGAAATCTTCAACAATGGTTCGGAGGATATTGCACTCGGGAAGTACGCCCTTACTGATGACGAAGAGGACCTCCTAAAATGGAAACTTCCTGCGCGCACTCTCCCAGCCGGCACCTTCGTGACCGTGTTTGCCTCCGGAAAAGACCGGAGGCCGGAAGAAGGAGCCCTCCATGCCAATTTTGAGTTGGACGGCGATGGCGAGTATCTGGCCGTGGTCCAAATCTCCGACCAGAGTCCCGTCAGCGCATTCGCCCCCTACTATCCAAGCGTGGGCAAAGGAGAGTCCTTTGGATACCCTTTCAAGGGCGGGAGCATCGATGCCAAGAAGATCGTTTTTTTCAAAGATCCCACACCAGGGAAAGCAAATGGCAAACCCTGGCTCCCTGCCGTCGGCACGGCAAGCGGTGAGGACCTTACCCTCGACCTGGTCTTCCCCACCGCCCGGGTGATCGATGTGCAGATTACCGTTGCCGAAGCGGACTGGGAGACGATCCGGAATCAAACCCGTAATTTGTTTGAAGCCCTGAGCGAGAAACGGAAGGAGGCCCCCATCGCCGGGCCCTATACCTATGTTGAAGCCAGTGTCACGATCGACGGACACAGGTTCCCCCAGGTCGGGCTCCGCAAAAAGGGATTCATCGGCTCCCAGAGCACCACCCGTCCGTCGCTCAAGATCAAATTGAATCACCTCGACAAGGAGGCCGGGATCGAGGGCCTGACTAACCTCACTCTCAACAACAACAAACAAGACTCCACCTTGGTGAATCAGTACATGGGATACGCCTTCTTCAATGCTGCGGGTGCACCCGCGCCACGTTGTGCCTTTGCCAAAGTCACCGTAAACGGAGTCAACCTGGGGGTCTATTCTCATGTTGAGACCATCCGCAAGACCCTTATCAAAAGGGAATTTGGAAATGACAAGGGCACTCTCTACGAAGGCACGGTGGTCGATTTCCGGGAAGGCTGGGAGGGCAGCTTTGAGAAAAAATTTGGGAAAGACAAACGTGGCCGCGCCATGATCAGAAAACTCATCTCCATCCTTGAGAGTGAGGAGGTGGACAAGGATCCCGAAAAGATCATCGGTGAACTGGTTGATCTAGACTCCTTCTTCACCTTCTGGGCGGTCGAAGGTCTCCTTGGTTTTTGGGACGGCTATTCAGGAAATCACAACAACTTCTTCACCTACTTCAATCCCCAGAATGGCAAGTTTCACTTCCTGCCTTGGGGGGCGGATGCTCTCTTTGATAAATTCAGTGAGCTTGATTACGATCCCAAGGCCCCAATCTCCGTTAAGAGCAAGGGCATGATCGCGCACAAGCTTTACCAATCAAAATCGGGGCGGGAGCGCTATGCCAGAACTCTCCATGGATTACTCGAAGAGTTGTGGAAGGAGGACGCCCTCCTGGCGGAGGTCGATCGCATCGAAAAACTCCTCCTGCCCCACCTCGCCACCATCCAATCCAATTTTCCGAAAAAACTCGAAGAACTTCGGAATTTCATTCGAGCTCGCAGCGCTGATCTCCTCGCTGAGATCTCGAGCGACATGCCCGAGTGGACCAAAGTGCCCGATCATCCTCCGCTCATCCCATCCTCCCTCGCCAGTGGCCTGAAATCAGACTCGATTTGGAACTCGGCCAAGAATGGCGACCTTGAAGGCATCAAGGCCCAACTCGCCAAGGGAGTGGATGTCGACGCTCAGGATTCCTTAGGGTCCGTTCCCCTGGCCTTGGCCGCCCTGACTGGGAAAGCGGAGGCCGTGAAGTTCCTCCTCCAGAAGGGTGCAGACATCGATGCAAGGGATAAGAAGAATCAAACCGCCATGCATTCCGCGGCCTTTCTTGGCCAATTCGAGGTCATCCAGGTCCTGATCGAAAACAAAGCCGATCTCAACGCGCGCAACGATGAAGGTGAAACGCCCCTCGACGTCGCCGCCGCCCCATGGAGTGAAGAACTCAAGGGGATCATCCAATTCGTCGGCGGCCTGCTCCAAACGAAGTTTGATGTGGAAAGAATCCAGGTCGCTCGACCCAAGGTCGCGGCCTTCTTGCGCAAGATGGGAGCCGCCTCGGGCGGCGACCTTCCCCCCCCCGCCCCAAGGAACATTTGGGAGTCGGTCAAGGTGGGAAATCTCGACGCCCTCAAATCTCAGCTGGCTGCAGACGGAGCGGACGCAAATCAGCCAGATCCCAATGGGATGACCCCATTGTCCTGGGCCGCCTTAACCGGTCAACTCGAAGCGGCCGAGTTGCTCCTTTCGGCCGGGGCGGACATCAACGCCACAAACCGGGACGGCGCCACCGCCTTGCATTCCGCCGCCTTCCTCGGTCACCTCCCGGTGGTCGAACTCCTGGTCAGCAACAAGATCGAAATTAATGCCATCAATGGCACCGGTGAAACGAGCCTCAATTCGGTCGCGGCGCCATGGAATGACGAAATTGGTGGATTTCTCAAGTTGATCGCTGGCCTTTTAAAAATCGAAGTCGATGTGGATCAGGTCGAGGCGAGCCGACCCAAAATTGCCGCCTTTCTTCGAGAGCATGGCGGAAAGACCTCTGCAGAGCTGAAGTAAGCCTCAGGCAGACCGCACCGAAATGGGCGATCCCCACCCTGCGACCTCTGGGGACAGACCCTCGAGATTCGAGCCGCTCCACTCCGCCGCTTAGTCAACCCTCCATTCTCCGGTGCGCTGAAAGCCTTGTTCTATCCGTTAAACTACGGGAGCGACGGGGGATTACTGGATGTTTTATCCTTCAAGGTCGAGTCGTGCAAAAGGGTTTCCCAAGAAACCGTTGACTACGCTTCAGGAGATTTTGTGACTTATGGCCAAATCATGGGCGTGCTCAGACAGAATGAGGGGATATGTGCATTGCAGTTCTTCAAATTCCTCCCTAGCGTTTTGGCCCCTTCAGGAAACACGATTTTATATGAGCGCCCCATCACGAGTTCAAATCTACGACACCACCTTACGGGACGGAACCCAGGGTGAAGGCTTTTTCTTATCTGGCCTAGATAAGATGCGTATTGCCAAGCGGCTTGATGAGTTCGGTGTAGATTACATCGAAGGCGGTTGGCCGGGCTCGAATCCCAAGGATATTGAATTTTTTAAGGCGGCAGCAAAGGAATCGTGGAACCACGCGAAAATTACCGCATTTGGCTCGACCCGTCGCGCCAATATAGCCGTAGAAGAAGATCCTCAAGTTCAATTGCTCCTCGATGCGGAAACGCCGGTGATTACTATTTT